>Ga0334893_1000336_pt1 | contig 70008 bp, 61 predicted proteins | sample GraSluR3_MG_5_FD_207218 | JGI IMG/M metagenome (GOLD analysis project Ga0334893, IMG submission 207218) | Sludge microbial communities from methane-producing bioreactor in Wageningen University, Netherlands - Granular Sludge_09_05-R3 | ecosystem: Engineered > Bioreactor > Anaerobic >...
TTTATTATCTATTGAAGCAACAGGAAAATCTACTTTAATAGAAGAATCATCTTCTTTTGTTATTGAAATATCTTTGTATGATGAAAGAGTTCTAATTCACCATTTATTTTTTATAATAATATCTTGGTATGTAAACAAAATATCATCAATAGATAAGGGGGTTCAGTCAGACCAAATAATACCAGGATTTAATGTGATAGAATATGTCTTATTGTCTTTTGTTGTTACTTTACACAAATCTTCTTTAAACTCCATTCAGTTTGAAGTTATTGAATATTTTAAACATCAATTAAATAATAATCACTGATAGAAAAAACTTTGTCAGTCACCACGAAGATATGGTAGATATGACGTGTTATCAAAAATTCATTCTACAAAAGTTCATCCTTTTGTATTTATTTTATTTGAAGAAAACCATACATATTTATATAGAATAAATATGCTGCTTATAATCCAAAGTATTAATGCTATAAAAAAAGCATATCTAAGTATTCTTTTGATATGATGTTTTTCTAGGGTAATCATAAAAATTACTTACTATAAGGTAAAAGCAAAGAAGTTACTACAAAAATAATTCAAGCTATAGTAGCTATTTTTTTAACTTTACCTTCTAATGATTTTTTGCTACCATATTCATTTCATCAAGCCATTCATCATATACCCATTCAAATTCATCATTTTGGAGACATCAAAAGAGCAGCCCCAATAAAAGCAATTCCTGAAAGAACCATAATGATTATCAACAATGTACGCATTAAATAAACTATTCAAAAAATAAAAAACGTATGCATTACATCATACGTTTTTTAAAGTCAAAATCAACTATATTATCTTTAAACTAAGTCTTGATATATGCCAGATATATACTAGTTTATAATCAAGAAGTTTGTGATAATATATCAGGTTCAAATAACTAGTATTCCAATAAATATATATAACAAGCTGTTTTTAATCTTTTTCATAGCATCAGGACTATCTGGTTTTAGTAATAGTTGAAACGCTTGAACCAATACCATAATAAGAATAACCAATGCTGCTAATCCCATCGCCCAATTTATAATTTCATACAAGATTGGTAGGTTTTTATTTGAAAACAATCATGTACCAATTTCTCATAAATTACTTACAGACTTTACTACATCTTGTTGTTTACCATATATAAATTCAATAACTTGTTTTGCTCATATAATAACAAACATTCAAACAACATTCCAAGCTATAATAGTTCATGCTTTCTTTTTTGTTTCTTCATCGCTTCCAAAAATGAATGTAAGAGTACGAGAGGCTAATATTACAAACAAAACACCAAGAGTAAGATATATTGCAAGTTTTAAAAACGGGAAAGCTATTTTTTCGTATAATTTTTGAGCTATTTCATATCATTGTACAGATCAGTATCACAAATTTCAAGAATTGAAAATATCACTATATAGGGTTGTAGAAATAAATTTAGCACTCATAATTATTATAATTCAAATTACTCAATATGTTATATATTTTACTCAATCGTTAATAGCTTTTTCATCATTAGAAAACAATAGTTTATAGAATCATAATAATGAAATTAGTATACCAAGTGTTATTATAAGAGGAACAAGAATATCCATGATTTTATTTATAAGAAAATCTTTGATTGCATCAGCTCCAGGCGTAGCACTTACTTCACTTAAAATTTCGGGAGCATCAAGATTATTTTTAATAGGATCTATAGCTCTATTCATTGCAATATCAAATCTTTCAGCTTTTATTATAGATACACTACCTGTCCGACTATTGTTTATAATATCTTTTTCATCTCATCGTTTTTTTAAATCACAAGAAATATCTTTATCTCATAATGATTGTGTAAAAATGTCTTTTAGAGTTATTGTTGTATTTAGTGATGTTCATGGATTCAGTGTAAATTGAGCAATTTTCTTTGATTGGTAAATAATCAATTTTTGTCAATTATCCATAGTCCAATTACAAGTCAAAAATCATGGCTCTATATTTGTTCAGTTTATTAGAGATGTTCATCGGTTTTTTATAATAGCTTGTAATGTAGGACTGGAATATTGAGCAAAATTGCTAGTTCATCCCAACAATTTGATTTCAAGTCTTAAATCTGTGCCATCAACTAATCATCAAGTAACCTGACATCCCAAATATTTAAAAGTATTTCGGTTTCCCATTATAGCTCAATTATTACAAGATAGTGTCGTTGAAATTTGTTCACATGTTTTTGGAAACCAAGCCAAAGAGTCTGAATATGTTGTAATAGTTCAGGAGTGAGGTACTATAGTTCATCATATATTACAATCAGCAGGTAGTCAGTCAAGGCATGTTGTGTGTGGGTATTGATTAAAATCTCAAATAAAAACCCCATTAGTACAAGAAAACATAGAAGCAATATCTACACATTTTTTTGGATAAAGACTAGTTAAATGAGAATAATAAATTCAAGACCATCCATGAGGATAATTTGTGTCGTTTACAGTACAATCTTTGAATCAAAGATCCTGACATCCGCTATAAAAATTTGAAACATCTCATCATTGTCGGTTTCAATTTTCACATGTCAAACTAAGTTTCAATTCATCACATGTTTGTGTATTAGTAGATGTTTGAGATGTATATCAAATCAATGAATTTCAATTTGAAACAAAGTTTTCTTGCCATGGATGAAGACATTCTGTATCTCTTCTTTCACGACATGTTTGATAAGGATATTCATTGATATCATCTCAGTTTTGACTTATGAAGTCTCAATTTCTGCATTGAAAAAGTGAAAGAGTTTCTGTACAAGTTGTTGTATAAGTAGAAACGTCTATTTTATAAAATCATGTATAATCCAAATGATTAACAAAGTCTCATCAAGGTGTTTGACATGGGTTTGTTTCCTGTGCAAAAGTCGTTTGAGAAAATACCCCTCAAATTAGAGTTATAATTCCAAACAATAATAGATGAATAAAGCGTTTCATTTTTATTTTTTTGAAGTAAAAGGTTTTATAATAACATTAGCAAGACCAACAATTTCTCTCATTATTGGTATGTCAGGACTGCGTCACCAAACAAATAACATAGTTCAATACCTTGCCAATAAAAGTAATATGGCAAAAATACTTAATCATCAAATATTTCAGAGATCTACCTGTCGTAATACAATAATTATTGAAATCATTAATAGTCAATACTGCCATTGAATTGTTCAAAACTTTTTGATATCATAAAGGTATTGATATTCTTTTTTCTGCTCTTCTATTATTAGTTTCCAGTAAGGAATGTTGTAATTTCCGTGAAAAATAAAAACAACACTTCACCATACATATGCCCGTATTTCTTCAGGATTTTTATAAAACAATCAAGAAATAATTTCTGATATAGATAATGGTATTATATTTATATTTCAAAGTAATGTTACTATTCTTATTATTATTGCTATCAAAATAAAAATAGTGATTATAGGTGCTGGAAAAAAACATGAAACACCAAACAATATCCACAAAAGCATAGATTCTTTTAAAAATAAGTCAGGTTTGTCAAAATTGTGTTTATTGTACCATAAATAAATTGAGTATCCAGGAATATAAGACAGAATTGATTCTAATTTGTTGTCATTTTTGTAATCCACATTTCATTGCTTTCCAACCAAAGATTTATTAATTATTTTTGTTTCTGTTATAGCTCAAACACATCAAACAAATAAAAGAATAATCAGTAAAATAGTTATGGTTTGATATATTGTTATAAGTATATTTGATGTATAAAAGTGTGCAGATAATCAACTAACCAATGTTATTATCAATAAAATAATGCTAATCTTTCACAAATAAATATATGATTCAACAAAATCTAACTCATCCTTTTCTAGTTCGAAGGAGTTTGTTTTCAAAAGTTGTTTTATAAAAGGAGAAAAAAACATCAAAGAAGCGATGCTTAATTGGATTTTTAAAGATTGATTATTTTTTTTAATTCCTTCGTTATCCATATAATTTATAAAAGATAATATAAATATGTTAATAATATTTATTAAACATCAGTCGTGATAAATTCTTTTTCACTTGGAGAAGCAAGTATTTTTACCCCTACGTGCTGTTGTCCAGCAAAAATTAACCCTTCTCAAACTCCACAAGAAACCAATCTTCTCTGTTCTGCTTCAGAAAGTCCAAGTAGGTCGTTTAGAGATTTGATAGATGTTGTAGATTGTTTTAAAAGAACTTGTAAAGATGAGTTTGAAAGAATTGGTTTACCATATTTACTTCTTACAAAATCTTCTATATCTTGAGATATTGTTGTAATTCCAAGTCCATATTTTCTTGCTCTTTTAATAAGACCAAATAAGAATTCTGCAGATGTTTCGTGTTGTAACATAATCCAGGCTTCATCACATATTAGTAACCTTTTCTTTTTGTTAGCCCTTACTTTTGTCCATATAAAGTTCAAAACATTAAACATTGCTGGTGTTTTTAATACTTCCTCAAGGTCTCTAATACTGAAAACAGTCATAGCGTTATTGATATCCACATTTGTGTAATTATTAAATAGTTTTCAAAATGTTCCAGTAACATATTTACTGAGCTTAAGTGATATTTTTTCTCATCAATCCATGCCATCCAACACATTCATCAAATCTTCCATCAAAGGAGGTTGTTTTCATTCGTATGACATTGCTTCCAAAGAAAATCATTTTAATCAATAAGTGCTTTGTAAAGCTTTATCCAAAAGAGCTTCTTCTTCTACGCTAATATCTCCAATAAGTAATTTAATTAACCCAATAAGTGTCATGATTTGACTTCTCAAAAGATCTCATTTTCAATAATCTATATCACTTATTTGTGGTGGAATATCAAAAGGATTAATAAACTGTTGAGAACTAGTTGCAATATTTACATATGTTCCACCTACTTTTTCAGCAAGTGTTTTATATTCGTTTTCAGGATCTATGATTATAATATCAATACCATTGAGTAGATATCTTAGTACTTCAAGTTTTACAGTAAATGATTTTCAGGCTCCAGATGTCGCCAGTACACAACTATTCATATTTGGAAGTTTAGAATCAAATCTATCAAAGATAACCAATCCTCATGTATGTTGATTAATTCAATATAATATTCCTGTTTCGCTAATCATATCATTGGAAATAAAGGGAAAACTTCCAGCCAAAGATGATGTTACACTACTTCTACTGATACCAAGGTCGTCAATACACAATGGTAAACTACTAGTAAATCATTCATCCATTCTTTGGGTAGCATTTTTCATTCTAATACCATATCCAGAAATTTTTTGTTCAATTTTTTTCCCTTCTTCTTTTAGTTTATCTTCATTTTCTTCGTATACATTGACATAATAAGATGTTTCAAAATATCTTTCTTCACGAGTTGTTAATTTTTCTCTAATCATTTCTACATCTTTATATTGTTGTTCAACTTCTGTATCAAGAGTTATACCTTTTTCCATAGCATCTTTAATTTCAGCTTTTAGTTGCGTAGCTCTGGTTTTTAGCATAGATTGAATTGCTGCATCATCTTCTGGATAAATAAACCAGCTCATATCCCATTTTGCATGATAACTCAAAATATCTCTAGTCCAAAGAGCATCAATATATGATGGATAGCTTTGTACATAATAACTTTTTCCCAAAAGCCCAGAAACATTGAAAAGATTTGGTTTATGTTCCCAAAAAGAAGGTGATATATGTGATTTGTAGTCGTTGATAACTGATATATATTGTTTTTCTACCTCAAGAATATATTGTCTAAGTTTGCTAGTAAGTTTGCTATCACTATATTCTTCATCGGGTAATTCCAAGAGATACTTTATTTGATCTTTTAGATCTTTATCTTTTATACTGCTATTTTCTTGAATTATAGGCGTTCAACTAGAATTCTTTGTTTTTGGCGCAGCAGCACTAGGAAAAAGAGTAGCAAAAAAACTATCAAATAATCATCAAAGACCTCCAGTAGATTTTTTTTGTTCTTCGGCTTGAAGTGTATAATTTGGTTTTCCTCAATTGGGAATTTGTTGGCTATAGTTTGTATCAAATATCAGATCTTGAATAGTATTCATGTATATTTTGGGCATATAAAATTATTCTTTTTAATTATATTCAAAAACATACAAAGAACAAAACAGTTGATATGTTTGTTGTTATTTTGATTTGACTTTGTTTGTAGATTGTATATAGAATAGGAAACTCTAAAAATTAAAGGTATGATTAAATCTATTGTTAGGCCAACTGATGAAGCTTTCTTGAAATCATGGAAAGATTCAGGACATTGTTTCTCGCCAGAGGAGCTTGATATTGTTGATAAAGGTGGTATCATTTGTGTAGAAAAGATTCCAAAAAAAATCAAGTTTTTTGCAAAAACTTTTGATGGAAAGCCCAAAAGTATTTGTTTCCCTTATGAGGGAATGAACGGTGATGTCCTTTTCCAAAAAAGTTTTGGACAATATTGTTCTGAATCGGTTCAAGAGTCGGTTTTGTCTTAAAATTGTTTTAGGGTTCCCAGATATCTGCTTTCAGGTATCTGGGATTTTTTTAAACAATACTATCAGCATTCCAATTTACTTTAAAATGTTTCCCAACCAAATTAAGTTTGGTATAAACAATATCCATAAAATTTCTAAGATTTGTTCATTTGAGGATAATGTTATATCTATATTTCCCAAAAATTTTATAAATCAATGGCGGAGTAGAATAAATTTCTAAATCATGAAATTGATATTTTTCTTTGAGGTAGAGGAGTTCTTTGTGGAGTTTATCTACTTTGGTGAATACCTTTTCCTCTACCTCGTTTTTGTAAAGAAGGACACAGAGGTCAGCGAATGGTGGATAATTGTGAGCTTTTCTAAATTCATTTTCTTCTTCCCAAAAACCATCTTCATCTAGTTTACAAGCATGACGGATACTATATTGTTCAGGATTAAAGGTTTGTATGACAAACTGAGCATTTTGGTGATGCAAAAACGTGTGATAAAGCAGATTAAAATTCTTTTCCCCTACGTTATAATCAGGAATATTGAGTCCCATATCGGCATTCAAAAATATTACAAGATCCAATGGATAAGATGGGATTGCTGTACTAAGAAGAGATGTTCCAATTAAAATAGGATATTCATTTTTCTTTTGCTGAAGTTCTTCCATGATATTTTTAATTTTTTTTTCAGAATTTGCCTTTTCAGATTCAATTATCAATGATTTTGCTCCAAATTCTTGTTGCAGGTATTCTTGTACTTTTTGTGTTCCCATACCATATCATTTGATTTTTTCGGATCAACATTTATCACATTTTGTTGGTAAGTTATATTGAGTCTTGCAGATATGACAAAGTCAGATTTGATCCCCGCTATCTAATTTATGATAACTAACACCGATAGAACACCTTTTACACTCTGGCACAAATCAGCAATTGCGACAGATTATCCCACTAGAAAATCACTTTTTGTTTACAATAATCCCTATTCTTTTACCTTGTCTCAGATACTTACCAATTCCTCTTTGCGCCAATGTCGAGAAAAAATGCTCAAGTTCTTGAGTCATATCTACGAGGAAAATACTTTTTTCCTTGTTATTGATCGTATGAGAGAATTGTTCGTAGTTCATTTTTTATCTAAAATAAAACATCACTTCATCAGCTCCATTAAATAATTTCTTCTTTCTCCATTCTTTTGGAAGATTTCTTTCACAATCTTTGTAGGAAGTGATAAATCAGCCTCAATTGCTATTTTGGATATGGTTTATAAGTTGAGTATAGATATTATCCAAATCGCTTCCGGTCAATCTCTTTCCATAAGGAGGGTTAGAAACTATAGTCAAATCATTGAGTTCATAAGGAAGTAGAGGAGACAAAATGTCATGCTTCGTAAATGAAATAGTGTCATCAACTCAAGCTTGTTCTGCGTTGGTTTTTGCTATTTCCAATATTTTTTCATCGCTATCGCTACACAAAATCTGATATGTTTTATCTTTATATTGTTTGTTTTTTGCTTCAGTTTTGATTTTCAAGTAAAGTTCTTTATCTAGATTATTCCATTGTTGATATGCAAATGTTCTTTTGAGCCCAGGAGCAATATTTCTAGCAAGTAGGGCAGCTTCTATTGCCAGGGTTCCCGAGCCGCAAAACGGGTCCCAAAAGGGACTACCATATTTCCACCTACTCAGCACTACCAGCGCGGCCGCCAAATTTTCTTTCAAAGGTGCTTCACCAGTCTGACTTCTATATCATCTTTGGTGCAAAGGAGCTCAAGAGCTATTGATGAAAATCGAAGCACGATCATTTATAATCATCACAAAAACATCCAAAGTTTCTTTTTTGGGATTCATAGACCAGGTTCCATTGGGAGAGATTTGTTTATATACAGCTTTGTTTGTTATAGCCTGAATAGTTCTGGTACTTTCAAGTTTTGATCATTTACTATGTACGGTTACTACTATATTTTGTCATTCATTCACATAATTTTTCCAATCCACAGTTTGCACCAAAGCAAACAACGCATCAAAATCAAAACAAGGACCAAAAGCGGCCTCCAAATAGACTTTATTGGCGATTCTACTTCGTAAATTTATTTTCATCATATCAGCAAAATCGCCATCCACATATATTCAAGTTTCAAAACTATGATGAGGAGTCAAACCAAGATATCTCAGTTCGTTTTGTACCAATTTACTTAGTCCAAATGGACAGCTTACAAGGAAACGCATGACAATAAGATGAAAAATTAATAATTAAAAACCAACAATAAATTTAATATTCGAAAATCTAATATTCTAATGTCTTAAATCCTAAGATTCCAAACAAAATTTTCAACTCAGAATAATTTTTTCCAAACAAAAAAAGCTCCTCCGGAAAATCCGAAAGAGCTTAATTTATGATTATTATTCGTACCAGTACACAGAGCCAGAAAACTTCTGGCCATAACTGAAAAGAGATCCAATTATTACCAAGTTTTTGTTTTGGGATTCTTTTGCGATAAGCTCAGGAATTTCTGGCATACCAGTAGGGAATCTGTAATAAAAACAAGCTTTGATATGAGGCCATTCTTCGCCACCGCCAATAGGATTTACGCATTCTGGATGCCATACAAATTCCATAGGGTAGTTGATCCAATGAAGTTTTTGGCCACAAGACTTTTCAAAAGCAGCTTTGCTTTCGGTCCAAAGAGTAATTTCTTTCCAACCATATATCTTTTGAAGATGATATTGGCTGATAAGAGAATCTTTTATGGGTTCTTCTTTGATAATATTATTATTTTGTCTTTTGCTTTCTGGATATGTTACAATAAAAACAAATAAGGCTACTATTGTAATACACAAATACATTGTAATCATCCAATATTTAAATTCTCTATTCATAATCGTGATTTTTACAGGTGAACAAACAAATAAAATTTTAGCATATTGGTTTTGATATCATATCCGCTACCAATTTTGCCTTTTACCCATTGGGAAGAAAAATTTTTCAAAATTCCAACTTCTCCTCGGATATAATCATTGTTTTTCAGGTCGATTCCTTGGTCAGAGTATATTTCAATATCTTTTTCTTTGCCAAGAGTAATACAAGAAGTATTAGCCAAAACTTCGTTTTGTTTCCAAACTATCGTAGTATAGAAACGATCCAAAGATAGCGAGCTAACGAAAGCAAATTGATCAGAATATTTGGTATAAATACCTGTTATTCTAAACTTTTTTACTATTAGATCTGCTTGGTATTCCGGCTGTTTTTCTCTTTCGAAAAATCCAGCACCAAATCCAATATTGTTGTCAAAAGTATAGCTACTCTTGATTCCCAGGGCTCCATTTGCTCCGCGAGCTTGGGTCCAGGTTTCAAATTGTCCGCTGCTAGTTACAGGAAGAGGGCGTTGTTCGGTAGCCAATGTAGCCATTTTTCCAATTTGGATATTCCATTGTTTTGTAGGCGCAATTTTTAAATTCAAAGATGTTGCATAAAAAGCCTGTTTATCTACTTGATAAAAACTCCAAATAGAGAACGAAAAAGTTTTATTCATCTTGTAAGTAGCCTGTGCACCCAACCGTACATTCACGAAATTTGTGTTGTACAAAGAATCCATAGAAAAGAATGTTCCAGACAACGTGCCTGCATAAATCCTGTTCATAACCATTGAACTGTCATTGGTTAGATAAATATTTTCAATCTGACCAAATCCTTGTGTTGATACTGCTATCATTATAACAGCAATTATTGCAAATAATTTTGCTTTCATTTTAAAGACCTCCTTTTATTTTTAGTTTTTGTTAGTTGACTTTTTATTTTTGTATTATATAGATATAGAAATTCTAATTATTTTCAAGAGATATCAGTTCTAAACTGTTGTTGATAGTCATCAACAGGTGAGATAATTAAAAAAATCCCGCCATCGATGACGAGATTTACAATTAATATGATTCAGAATTATTTATTTCTAATTTCCAAAAAATCTTTGGCGATTTCTTCTCATAGAGTAATATAATATTCTCATCTTCTTCGAGGATTTTCAAAATCTCCGGCAAAAAGATATGGGTTACCTTCTATATAAACAACCAATAATCAATATATTTTTCATTTTTTATCTCTGTATTTTCCTATATATTTTGTTTTGTATGATCTATCTCATTCGTCTATTCGGAGAGGATGATTCTTGTTTCTAAAAACTTCTTCTATGCTATCTTTTTTCAAAGAATTTTCAAAAGCATCTCTGTATTGATCCAAATATCCATATGCTTCCAAAGAAAATTCTTTATCCAAAATATCTTTGTTTTCCAAAACAAAATTATCTGCTATTTCTACAATTTTTGCAAAATCATTTTTATCTATGTCGTACAATTTATTCTTTACCATATATTTGATTATTTCTTCTTTGATATTTCGTTTTATTTTACGTCTCATTCTCGTGAAATCAGAATCGAATATATTTAGTTCCTCGGCTCAACAATAACGAAGTGTTATTTCATCTATGATGGTACTTATCATTGGTTTTGTTTGCAAAAAATAGTCATAAGCTATATCTTGTCAACCACCCAAAGACCACCAATCATTATCTTTAGTTTTTCTAATTTCTCCTTTATAAATAGAACTTCCTTTTGTAATATATTGTTTTCCATCTATTGTTATCACACCTATTGCATTTCATCGTCCATCTAGTTTTACATAACCACCTATTTGCTTTGGTATATTATCAGTAAACCCAGCTTTGTTTGCTAAATCATCAACAATTATTTTTCTGTTTTTAATTTCATTTGACATATTTATTGTATTTTCAAAAATATTTTCATATTTTTGATATCTTTTGTAGGGTGTGATATCTACTCAAGAATTAATTAAAATTCATTTATTTTGGGGAGATAAAAGAAAATTATCAATAACAATATTAAATCTATCCATATTATTTGCATTAGCCAATATATTCAATACTTTTTGGTCGCTAATACATCATATAACCAAATTTTCAAATTGTCATTTTGTAAGTTTTCCATATCAACCAAAACGTATTACAAAGTCATTCATAATACTTTCTTTGTAGTGGTTTATTTGTTCCAATTTTTCTTCTGGGGTTTTATACTCGATACCATACATATCTCACCAGGCAGAAACAGATTTGTTTTCAAAAATATCTTTTATGGTTTCTTCTGTGATTGCTTTTTGTTTTTTACGGTCAAAATATTTTGAGCTAAAATATGTCGCTCATATTCCTATTGTCAAACCCAAAGTAACCAACAACGCATTTCTTGTTTTGTTTTTTAACAAATCTTTCTTATCAATCTTATTGAGATATTTTTCACTTTCTTGTGTATCAAAATAAACTCCCTTAAACGATTCTCATTTGAGATAATTCCAACAAGCTTGTTTAAATTCGTCCAGTAAAGTAAAATCTTTGACATAAGGATTGATATGTTTGAGAAGTAATGCATCATATTTTTTTTGTCTAGCAACTCATCATTGCAATGTGATTCCATGAAGTAAAGCATTTATACGAATAGCCATTTCTACCAATCAATAATAATCAGAATTTTTGTTTTCTCATTTGAAACTTTCGCTTTTTAGTCATTTGATTTCTGCAAAGTATTCTGGATCTTGTTGCGCGACACTATATAAATATCTAGCAATATCCAAACTATCAAAATTTTTATTAAAATCTGGTAATTTTCCACCTTTAAGTTCTTCTATTCATTGATTTTCCAAAACATCGAAAAGTCTTTTATTATTATCCTGGATATCGATAATTTCTAGATCTTTTGTCCTTTTTTTGTTTACTGATTTTGCCAATTCCAATATATGTTGTTTTTGTTGTTCAAAATCCATATGGTCTTGCATACTTTTATCTCAATTTAGCAATTCACTTACTTTGTTTGCAAGCTCTATAACAACTTTTTCATCTTTTTTTGTATTATCAAAAAAATATTTTATCAGAGCTGTTATCACTTCATCCGAATAAGTTCCTGTTCCATTAATTTTCATCTTTCCAATATAACTATGACAATGTTCTGAGTTTAGATCCAATTTTTCGATTTTTTTATCTTTGCCATTTTCTCTGTAACTCACAAATCTTGGATCTGGTCCATTTAGGAGATCGTTTATACGTCCAAGTTTGTTATGAGCAGAGGCTACTACTTTTTTGGCTAAAGATTTCATTATTTTTTGGTTTTATAAGCATCTCGCAAGAGACTAAAAAGACTGGTTAATCCATCATGCAAAGTCTGACTTTCTATAATCAATCCTGACATTTCCTCGGTTGCATACATAAGCACAGCTATTTTGTTTCATCCAAAGACAACAATCTCATTTCCTAGATTGAACAATGGTTTATCAACAACGATTGTATCGTAACTTTTCTTATGATAATTAATATATTCTGAATTATTTTTTGACATAATTGCTTTCGTTTTTGCTTTGATTTTCATTCTTCTTGGGACAAATTCTTCATAGATATATTTTTCTACTTTAGTATCTATTTTATCTGTTCATACAAAGCTTAGATAGTCTTCATTCATCTTTTCTCCTGCAAGCAAAACTTCTTCAAAAACTTTTTTCAATCCTTCAAATCCTTCAAAAAATTGTGTTCTTGGTCTATTTCATATTTTGGTAGTAATTGCAAGCAATTCTGGCAACTGATCTTTGATTTTTTGAAATTTTTCTTCGTGGTTTTTGAAAAGGATATCAGGAGTAATTACGCTAAAATATTTTGTTCCGTCTTTGTTTGTTTCTGTCGCTATACCTCTTCTTTTGAAATCTTCCAAAATAGAGTAGGTTGTTCACCTATTAATTTCAGATCTTCTAGCAATAGTACTTGCCAAGCTACTTCATAGCTCCAAACAAGTGATATAGACTTTGGCTTCTTTTTCTCCCAATCCATAGTTTTGAAGATAATTGATAAGATTGATATCCATAGAATTTTACCAAAAAAATAAAATCAGAATTTTTTCTAGTATAATATTAATCAGAATTCTATTTTTTGCAAATTTTATATCACAGATCTTATTGGAAACTTTTGATTGACTTATTGTGCAAAATATATATAAATAAAGCACAAATAAAACAATAAAACCCAAATAATAAAAGGAGGTCATTATCATGAAAACAAACATTTTGTTCTTAGTTATTTTTTTATGCTCATTCAATATTTTTGCTCAAAATTACAAGATATTGAAAATAGGGCAGGATACTATGCTCGTAAAAGATCAGTATTTCAAGGAAATTGGCGAAATCCCAGATTTCCCAGAATTTATAGATTTACTTTATGATGGCTGGGGATCTAAAAATCTTATAAAAGCTTGGCTACAAGATAGCGTTGTTGTAAAAAAGGAATCGAAAACTGTTTACAGCAAAAATTTATCTTCTCGCCAAGAGCAAGCAACAATTATTTCTCTTGTAAAAAGAGAGAACAAAATTGTAGAGGTAAAATCGGATCCGATCCATTATCCTTTTGAACTGGCTTGGGAATTTTATGTTATATTGCTTGCTAGTGCGCTTCCAATCTTCTTTTGGAGAGGTCTGCTCAAATTGAGGGCTAGAAATTTCAGTATTATGTTATTTTTTCCCTTGATTTATATCATTCCCGCTTTTTTTGCTACTATTTTTGTTATTAATAATGGGTTGGGTTTGATTGGTTTAATCATTGTATTATTTATTCTTTGTCTAGTAGCAATGCCACTTTATCCTTTGTATATGACTAAATGGGCCTGTTTTACAGGTGTTATTTTGGCGCTATGTTGGACATATGGAACATGGTATCAGTTATTTATTTACTTTTCTATTTCAGTTGCAGCTTTTTTATTTGGTTATTTGCTTGAAGACAGTAAAAAAAACAAAAACTTAAAAATGGAGGAACAATCAGATGGAAAATCAAGAAAATAAATTCTATCAGGAAATCTATGATTGCCTGTTGGAAAAAAAGAAAGGTAAGATAAGAGGTAAACGTATTAATTATATCATGGCTGGAATTATTTTGCTAGTAGCTATTAATACGTTATTAATATATTTATCATTATGGTTTTTAAGTGCTTTTTGTTTCATTTTAATTGTATTTATTCTCTCCTTTATTAATAGTGTTCCTTTGGGGAAAATTCCCGAACCAACTGAAGAAGAAATTAAGTTGGAAGCGAGACGTATTTTGGAGGTTAGGGACAAAGAACTTCAAGAACTCAAAAAGTCAATCCCTGAGTACGAAAAAGATATTGTGTCGCTAAAGAATCTTATAAATTAAACATCTCGAAGCTGTCGTTGTAACACAACGATGGCTTTTTTGTTATCAAGAATAATCTTGCAAGCCAATCCAAAAATATTATACTAATCCGATATTTATTTTTGTTCCACAAAAAATGTCGTTTATTACCAAAGAAATACAAATTCAAACAAAAAAATCTTTTGATATTATAGATATTACAGATCAGGTTCAAAATTTTCTCCAAGAAATAAAAGCAAAAGATTGATTGGTAAATGTTTTTACTCGTCATACAACAGCAGTTCTCAAAATAAATGAATCTGAAGATTGACTTTGGAAAGATTTGCAAATTTGGTCAGATAAAGTTGTGCCTATTGAGGATCGATATCATCACAACGATTTACCAAATAGAGATCCCAAAACTATGTGTGCAAGCAAAGAAGAATGTCTCAACTGACATTCTCATATTAGATCAATGCTTCTCGGTGTTTCTAGCGAAATTATCCCAGTAACTGCTGGCGTAATGATGCTCGGAGTGCGACAGAGGATTCTCCTCCTCGAACTAGACCACGCCAGACCTAGAACTATTATTTTTTCATTTATGTGAGATGCCACGTAAAAAACTTGTAAGATTCCAAGATAATTCAGTCGATTCCTTAGTTATCCAACCAGGAAAAGACCAATTTGAATCAGTAAGAAAAAACTGGTCAACTTTTTTCTGAAATAATAATTCTATAACACTAGAACTAGCCTGTGGAAAAGGGGAGTACACTGTTGGGCTAGCCCCTCATTTTCCCGACAGGAATTTCGTAGGCGTAGATATCAAATGAAACAGACTTCGATACGGAGCCCAAATAGCCAAAGAAAAATGACTCAAAAATGTGTGATTTATCCGTGGAATAATCCAGAATATTTATGAATTTTTTGATCCCCATACTATAGAAGAAATCCGAATTATTCATCCAGATCCAAGACCAAGAAACTCAGATACCCGCAGAAGATTGACTTGTCCTCGTTTCCTCAAAATATACCAAGAATTATTGATTCCTGGATGAATTTTAAAACTCAAAACAGATGATGCTGATCTCTTTGCATATTCTGTAGAAACGCTCAAACAAGAGTGACGAAAAATCTTGTCACAAACAGATGATTTATATAATAGTCCTTTGTTACAAGAACATTTTGATATCAAAACACATTACGAACAAAAATTTCACCAACAAGGCAGAACTATTCATTATCTCAAAGCAAAAAAATAGTTTGACTTTGTTTTTGAAATACATAAATTAAATTTGGGTTTAGAAATAGAGCTTTGATTTGAAGAGGTAGTTGTTTTTCGCTACCTCTTTTTCTATGCAAAAAAAACCACCCGAAGGTGGCTTCTTAGAAAATTTATTTAAGATTATTTTTTGCTTGCTTCGATAACTTCTTCGATAGTTCCCTTGTACATAAAGAATTCTTCTGATATTTCATCAAGTTCTCAATTTATAAGTTTTTCAAATCCAGATATTGTATCTTCCAATTTTACATAAGATCAATTCATACCTGTAAATTGTTCAGCAACAAAGAACGGTTGAGAAAAGAATTTTTCCATTTTTCTTGCTCTATATACAAGTAATTTATCTTCGTGAGACAATTCTTCCATACCAAGAATAGCAATAATATCTTGAAGTTCTTTGTATCTTTGTAGTACTTTTTGTACTTCTTTTGCTACTTTGTAATGTCTATCACCTACAACATCTTCAGCCAAAATTGTTGAAGCACTGTCAAGAGGATCAACAGCAGGATAAATACCTTTTTCTGCAATAGATCTATTTAATACTATTGTCGAATCCAAATGAGTAAATGTAGTTGCAGGAGCAGGATCTGTAAGATCATCAGCAGGTACATAAACAGCTTGCACAGAAGTAATAGAACCTTTATCTGTAGAAGTGATTCTTTCTTGTAAGTTACCCATTTCTGTGGAAAGAGTAGGTTGATATCCTACTGCAGAAGGAATTCTACCCAAAAGTGCAGATACTTCTGATCCAGCTTGTGTAAATCTAAAAATATTATCTACGAATACCAACACATCTTTTCCTTCTGTATCTCTAAAGTGTTCTGCCATAGTCAATCCACTCAAAGCTACTCTAAGTCTAGGTCCAGGTGTTTCATTCATTTGTCCATAAACCATCACTGTTTTATCCAATACTCCAGATTCCTTCATTTCATTATATAAGTCATTTCCTTCTCTTGTTCTTTCTCAAACCCCACAAACCACTGAAACTCAGCTATGTTCTGTTCCGATATTGTGGATAAGTTCCATCATAACAACTGTTTTACCTACTCCAGCTCCACCAAAAAGTCAAACTTTTCATCATTTTAAAATAGGCGCAAGAAGGTCAATAACTTTGATTCCTGTTTCCAAAATTTCAGCTTTTGTTGAAAGACTAGTAAACGCAGGTGGCTCTCTATGAATAGGCATTTTTTTTGTGGCTTTAAAATCTTTTGTACCATCAACAGGTTCTCCCAAAGCATTGAAAATATGACCAAGCACATTTTCTCAAACAGGTACATTAATACAGTCTCAAGTATTTTTTACACTATCTCATCTTCTGATTCAATCAGTAGGATTCATAGCGATTCCTCTCACAACTCAATCTTCCAGAAGTTGTAAAACTTCTATAACTACATCATCTCCATTACTGTTTTTATTTTCAACAATGATAGCATCATAGATTTTTGGCATAGCTTCTTCAAATTTGGCTTCAACTATGATTCCTTTAATAGCGGTGATTTTTCACTTCATGATGATAAAAAAAGAATTAAAATGTTATTTTTGAGCTTGCTCTATAGCAGCTTTTGCATTACCAATTTCTGATATTTCTTGAGTAATTTTACCTTGACGAACTTTATTATAAAGTGTGTTTACACTTTTTATTATTTCTCAACTATTATCTTTTGCATTTTTCATAGCAATCATTCTAGATGCATGTTCTCAAGTTTTGTTTTGCACAACAGCACTATAAACTATATACTTAATCATTTCTTGGATTAATTTTTCAATCAGAATAGTTTTTGATGGTTCTATTGCCAATGCAGGTATATTTACTTTGTCTATTTTTTCCAACTTCACATCAATGTCTTGCAAGAAAGCATCAAAACTTTCCTTATCCAATGGATATATTTTGAATCTCAGAGGAATCTGAGTCATTGTTGTCTTAAAATAATTGAAATACACTTTTATTTTTGAATATTTTTTTTCTGCAAGACTTTTTTTAATATAGGTATATAGTGGAATCAATTCTTCTTCAGAAAAATCATCTTTTAGTTGTAATGATCATACAATATTCCATCAATCTCTTACAAAAAACTCCAATCATTTTTTTCCTATAACAAACACATCTACTTTATCTTTTCGCTCTGCATATTTTGTAGCAAGATGTCTTGTAAGTTTTGATGTAATTGGTCCACAAAGACCTTTATCTGTACTTACCAAAACAATAAGTCTTCTTCATTGTGGATCCCAACGTTTTTCATCAAAATCAAACAAATTTATTTGATCTTCCAAAGCATGAAGAACATTTAAAAAACTTATAAGAAAATCTCTCAATACTTCAGTTTTTTTCTTCATTTTTTGAAGTTTGATCGTAGAAACAATTTCCAATGCTTTTAGAATTTTTTGGAGACTTTTCAGTGATTTTATTTGCGTTCTGAGTTGTCTTGTACTACTCATAATAAGCTATATATGATAAAATTACGATTTATTTTTGATCTTGTAAAGTTTAATATCAGCAGATATTTTTTGAAGGTGTAAGAATGCTTTTTCTACCTCATCTAAACTTCATTTTGATTTGATTTCTTCAATTTGTTTTTCCATATTTTCTTTCATCTCTTTTAGTACAGTTTCATCTGTTTGAATTTCTTTTGTAACATTGCTAGCCAATATCACAATTTGAGTTCAGTTTACATATAGGAAACCAGATCAAACTGAGAGACAAATCCAATCTTCTTCAAACAAAAATTTGGTTCCTTTGATAAATTCTTCTCTTTTATCGTCATGAAGTTTTATTTTTACTATACCAGGTTTTACAATACTAATCAATGGTTGATGGTGTTTGAGAATAGAAATTTCTCATACCTCTGTAGGTATGGTTATTTTTTCTATTTTATCTTCAAATATTATTCATTGTGGAGTATTGATTTGCAGGAACATTTACTAAAGGATTTATAAGTAAATTTATTTAATTTCAACAACTGTTTCTTCGATAATAGTTTTAATTTGTTTTTCTATTTCAGGAGTAAGGTCTTTCTTTTCTATAATTTCATCTGTAAGTGACTTGAAGCTGCTATCCATTTTTGAATACAAGTTTTTTTCAAACGCTGCTATTTTATCTAAAGCTAAGGTATCCAAAAATCAATTGATACCAGCATAAATCAAAACAACTTGTTTGTAAAAAGGTATAGGGCTATTATTTGGTTGTTTCAAAATTTCCACAAGTCTTTTTCCTTTTTCTATCTTTTTTTGAGTACTTGCATCCAAATCTGATGCAAACTGAGCAAAACTTGCCAATTCTCTAAATGTAGCCAATTCGAGTCTAAGTTTTCCAGCAACTTTTTTCATAATCTTTGTTTGTGCTGATCAACCTACACGAGAAACAGATAATCAAACATTGATAGCTGGCTTGATACCAGAATTAAATAATTCAGTTTCCAAAAATATTTGTCCATCAGTAATAGAAATTACATTTGTAGGAATATATGCAGATACATCAGAATCCATTGTTTCAATAATAGGTAGAGCAGTAATACTTCCTCACCCAAAATCTTCATTTAATCTAGCAGCTCTTTCCAAAAGTCTTGAATGTAAGTAAAATACATCTCATGGAAATGCTTCTCTTCCTGGAGGTCTTTTCAAAAGAAGTGAAAGTTCTCTATATGCAACAGCATGTTTACTAAGATCATCGTAAATAATTAACGAATCTTTTCCTTTTGACATAAAATGTTCTGCCAACGTACATCCAACATAAGGAGCAATATATTGTAAAATTGCAGGGTTGTTGGCTGTAGAAGTAACAACTATAGTGTATTCCATAGCTCATCTTTCTTGCAACAATTCTACAATTCTTCTTATTTTAGATTCTTTTTGTCATATAGCAACATAAATACAGATTACATCATTTCCTTTTTGGTTCAATATCGTATCTATAGCTACTGTTGTTTTTCATGTTTGTCTATCTCATATAACAAGTTCTCTTTGTCATCTTCCAATAGGTACCATAGTATCAATTGCTTTTATTCCTGTTTCCAAAGGAACGTTAACAGATTTTCTGGTAATAACCCCAGGTGCTACTTTTTCTATAGGAGCAGTTTCTTTTGCTTTTATAACTCATTTACCATCTATAGGATTTCCCAACGCATCAATAACTCTTCCTACAAAGTGTTCACTAACATTTATAGAAAAAACCTCTCCTGTAGATTTCACAAGCTGTCATTGTCTAAGTCATTCTCATTTTCCCAAAATCAAAATACCGACTTGATCTTGTAAAAGATCTAGAATAAGTCATTTTGCTCCATTTTCAAATTCTACAATTTCAGAAAACATAGCATCTTCCAAACCAGTTGCCAAAGCCACTCAATCTTTTATTTCCAAAATTTCTCATTGTTTGGAAAGTTTTTGATTTAGATCTGCTTTTTCTATTTGTTGTTCGATTTTTGCAAGTATGTCTTGAATGTTTACTTTACTCATAATAGAAGATTAATAAATAAATATTATAAAAGCTTTTGAAGGTCTTGATCTATATTTCTTTTGTAATACCATCATTCACCAGATATATAAGCACCAATTTCAAATCCATCATACTGTTTTACCTCACATTTTGGAAATTTTGATTGTAATCTTTCTACCACATCATTCTTTTTTGGATGTTCTATAATGTTTACAGCAAATGTTGGTATATAATCTGATGATTGTTTTTTTATTTCTGTTGAAATGTTTTTAATAGATGTGGTATCTAGTTTATTGTAATGTTTAAATATATTTATAAGATTATATAAATTATTGTCTTGTTCCTTTATAATATCTAAAATACTAGAATCTAATAGTCTTTTTTTATGCTTTTTCAAAAGTTTTATAAGAATACCAAAATAAGTGATCAAATCATTTGATGTAATATCACATTCTAGCAATGTTTTTGTTAATGCTTGATTACTTATACGCATTTTTTAGATATTTAAATTAAATAGCTTCTTTTACAATTTCTTCCAAATATGTTTTTTGTAAGTCCATATCTTTTTGAAGAAGTTTTTTTACTACTACTTTTGATGTTTTTTTGACTGATTCGATAAAATTTTTCTCTAGCTCTGTAGATAATACTTTCGCTGAATTATTTGCATCATTCAAAATTTTGTCCGCTTTTTTATTTGCTTCTTGTATAATTTCCACTTGTTTTTTCAAAGCAAGAGATTCTCATTCGGATATAATAGTCTCTTTTTTGATTAATCAATCAGAAATAATACCTTCTGCTTTTTTCTCAGCTTCTTCAATTTTTTCTTTGTAAAGTTCGTCGGCTTTTTTGATTTTTTCGATAAGACGTCTTCTTTCTTCTATTTGTTTAGAAATAGGTTTTGCAACAAACCTAGAAAATAAGAAAAACATTATTCCAAAATTTATTATTTGTGCTATTAGCGAAGAAAAACTAATTTCCATAATATATATTAAGTAGTAAATTTTACTTTTTTCTCTTTATCACGTTGAGCGTGAGCCGAAGCGTATAAGAGAAGTTATTATCCAAGTAATGACAAGGCAACAACTAATCCATATATCGCACTAGATTCAACTAATGCAAGGAAAAGGATCATATATGTCATAATTTTACCTTTCATTTCAGGGTTTCTAAGAATTGCTTCCATAGCACCAGAAACAAGAAGTCCTTCTCAAACTCAAGCACCAAATCAAGCAGCACCTACCGCTAAACCAGCAGCAATTACTGCTCAAGAACTAACTGTAGCAGGATCTAATCACATAATTTGTAATGCAATAATAAGTCCATATATCGCAGCTGATTCTGTCAAAGCGATACCTAGGATTGTAAGAACTAGAAATGATCAACTAAGTTCTGGATTCATCCCCATAATTTTTAATGATTTCTTTGCAATAATTCATTCTCAAATACCAACTCAAAGTCCAGCCAAACCAATAGCTAAACCAGCTCCTAAAAATAAAGTTGTGTCCATCATGATGATTATACAATAATAAAGTAAAATATTATTCAGATTCTTGTGCTATTTTGATAAATATAGCAACCAATAACGGAAATACAAATGCTTGAATTAATGCTACCAAAAGTCATTGTGCATACAATATAAGTGGTCCCAAAATAGGAAAGTCTGCAGCAAAAACATTTTGAAAGATTGAATTAATCCCAGTAACTAAAAGTCAAAGCAAAATACCTCAAGCAAGCATATTTCAATACAATCTTGCGGTAAGTGAAACTACTTTCGCAGCAATTCCAACAATATCGAGCAATCAAACAAATAAAGAGATAGCTATATCAAATGCTTTAACAACTATTTTGATAGGGTAGTATATGAAAGCTTTCATATTTCATCTATCTATATCCAAAATTCATTTTCCAGTAATAGGTATATACTCAAGAACAAATTTAATAAATCCAGCACGGCGAAATTGGACATAAAGCATAATAATAATACTAACCAATGCTAGTGCAAGATTAAAATTAAAGTTTGTTGTTGGAATAACAATAAACTCTGGAAGCGCTTCTATATCAGTAAACATAACTCTAACCAGATCTAGAATATAGCTTAATAAGTTTGATAACAAAACGACAAAAAACAAACTAACTACATACACCTTATAAACTTCTTTTTGTGTCTTTCCAAGAATTTCTTCGAAAAATTCGTACATATATTCGAAAATCAAAGAAAATCAGATTCCAAATTTTGATTTACGAAAAAATTTAATAGCTAAGACGACGATAACAATTATAGCTATTTGCAATAAAACTCAACGCATAAGAGGTGTCATAGTAGAAATTTCTGTCCACCAAGAAATAGCAACAAAAGAAAATATTTTATCTAGGTATGTTCATATAGTTTTGAAGAATCATAAGATTGGTTCGGTAGACATCAATATCTGATTCAAAATAAAAAATCCTTTTTCAAATCTTGCACTAAACAAAGGATTTGTAAATAGTTTCGCGAGAAATTGTTAAAGATTTGATAGTAAAAATCAAGACATTTTTGTAAAAATAATTTGCAAAATACGACCTTATACTTAAGTTTAAAAAACTTTTAAACTATCTTTTAAAAGATGAAGACATTATTTCGATTTAGACAAGATCTAAGAATACAAGATAATCATGGATTGACAGCTGCGTTAAAAAACAGTAGCCAGATTTTGCCTGTTTTTATTGTAGATACAAAATTGCTCAAAGAATTTGAATGATTAAGGGATTCAAGAATTGGTTTTATCAAAGATGCGCTTATTGATTTACAAAAGCAATTACAAAAAATCAATCTGAATTTATTGGTTTTGGTTGGCGATCCAGAAGATCTCATCCCTTCTCTTGTACGTGAGTATTCTATCGAACAAATTTATGTCAACAAAGCTTATGATATTTATGGGTTAGGGAGAGATTTGAGAGTGCGTCTGGCGCTCAGAGATATGGGCGTGCAAATGCACGTGGAAAATGATTACTTACTTGTAGCGCCAGAAGTTTTGAAGCCGTATCAACTCTTTTCTCCCTATTCCAAAGCTTGGGAAAAGGTCGCAAACTCAGACACCTATCAGTTACCCCGCGACTCCGTCGCCATCCTTTTCCCAAGTCTTGACATCTCTCAACTAACTCAAAAATCACTCGACCAACTTCCATCTTCTAATTCTTATCGAAAATTTCAAGATCCATCCAAAATTCTCAAAAAGTTTGATTTCAAAAGTTACGATGAAAAGAGAAATATGCTAGGAGCTGGCGGGACCAGTAAAATTTCACCATATCTTAGATTCGGCGTTATTTCCTCCCGCCAGCTCTATCACCTGGCACACCAAGCAAACAACCAAACCTTTCTCAAAGAACTGGCGCGAAGAGAATTCCGATATCAACTTTCTTATCATTTCCCAGAAAGTCTTGTCCAATCCTTCCAGGCAAAAAGAAGAGGAATCCCACGAGACAACGACACCAAACTCTTCCAAGCTTTTTGCCAAGGAAAAACCTGATATCCAATTATAGATGCTGCGATAAAACAACTCAAAACAGAAAACCGAATGCATGGCCGCGCCAGAATGATCGTCGCATCGTTCCTCACCAAAGATTTACTGATTGACCGAACCCGAGGGGAACAGTTTTTCAAGCAATATCTTCTCGATTACGATCAAATCGTCAATATCGGAAACCGACAACGATCAGCTTCAGTTGGCGCAGACCCAAGACCACTGAGAATCTTTAGTCCAATCCTTCAAGCCCAAAGATTTGATCCTGACGCCAAATATATCAAAAAATATTTACCAGAACTCAAAAATATTCCAGCAGAACAGTTGCACGACCCACTCACATATTCATTAAAATACATACAACCAATCGTCGATCATAGGCTAGCTACCAAAAGAGCCAAATCCGTTTATGATCAAGCCAAAAGTGAATATTATGCAGAAAATTATTCAGACTTTAATTAATTTAAAAATCTATGCAATACCTCAAAGTAACCAATCTTACCAAATCATATACCGACAAAATACTCGTGGATCATGTAGATTTTACGATTACCAAAAATCAGAAAATTGCTTTGATTGCCAAAAATGGAGCAGGAAAAACAACCTTGCTCAAATTATTAATGAAGGAAATCGATCTGACGGATGGGGAAATAGACCGAAGAAAAGATATAAAAATCTGATATTTATCTCAAGAGTATAAACTCGATAAACACGTAACGGTTCGTGATTTTCTTTTTGATTTTGATACAAATGCTAATCGAGAACAAGAAATTGAACTCAATATAAGTATAGATAAACTTAGAATCAAACCATGTCTCAATCAGACTATGGATACTTTGTCATGAGGGGAGGCGAAACGTGTAATGTTGGCGAAAGTTTTGGCGGGAAATCCTTCAATGTTGGTACTAGATGAGCCAACAAATCATCTTGATCTCGATATGATAGAATGGTTAGAACGATATCTCAAAAAACACCATATTACCTTGTTTATGGTAACCCATGATAGATATTTTTTGGAAAGAGTATGTACCGATATCTGGGAGTTGGAAAGAGGAAAAATCCATCAATATACAGGAAATTATTCCTATTTTTTGGAGAAAAAAGCTATCCGCGAAGAAAACGAAAAAATAGAAATGCACAAACTTCACCAGTTTTTCAAAAAAGAGCTTGCTCGGATTCGTAGAGCTCCGCAAGGAAGACAAGCCAAAGCTACTTTTAGAGAAAAAAGATTTTATGCTATAGAAGAAAAATTTGATACCAAAAGAGATATTCTTTTTTCTGAAAGTGCAAAACTAGAACTCGATGTCCAGGAAAGGCGCTTATGAGGCAAAATCTTGCATATCAAAAATATGCAAAAAGCCTTCGGTACCAAAAAAATCGTCAATGATTTTTCTCACGAATGCAGACATGGTGAACGTATAGGAATTATTGGCAAAAACGGAGTCGGAAAATCAACGTTTATCAATATGATTATGGGGCAAGAGCCACTTGATAAATGACTTATCCAAACAGGGGAGTCTGTGGTTTTTGGTTATTATGAACAAAAGCATATTGATTTTCCGTCAGACAAAAGGCTTATCGATATTGTTCCTGACCCAAAATTGCTCGAAAAATTTCTCTTTTTTCCCAAACAACAACATCAATTTGCTCATAACTTAAGCGGTGGAGAAAAAAGAAGGCTTTATTTACTTACTATATTACAAAAAAATCCAAATTTTTTAATTCTGGATGAACCAACCAACGATTTGGATTTGATAACTTTGGGGGTTTTGGAAGATTTTCTTTCCAATTACAAAGGCTGTTTGATAGTTGTTTCTCATGATAGATTTTTTATGGACAAAATTGTGGATCACTTATTCGTTTTCGAAGGCGAGGGCGTAATCGATGACTTCCGATGAACCTATTCTCAGTACAAATCCGCCCAAGACCAAAAACTCAAAAAAGGAAAAAAAGAAAAAAAAACCGTAAAGACGTGATTTATCACGTCTCCTAATAATCTCAAAGAACTTCCTGATAAACCAAAGAAGCTTTCATATATGGAGCAACGTGAACTTGATCAATTGAGCAAAGACATCCAAGAAATGGAAAAAAGAAAAGATCAAATCCAGAATTATTTCAATGACCCCAATTGTCCCTTTGATGATATCAAAAAATTTTGAATAGAATTAAATCAGCTTCTTAAACAATTAGAGATAAAAGAAGGTAGGTGGTTTGAGTTAATAGAAAGAGCTTGATAATTGTTTTTCAAAAATTTGACAAAATAAAAAATCTGATTATAATATATGCGTTACATATGTAACAGATATTTATATCTTATAGAGGAATTATGTACTAATACATTATTTATCGTCAAGCAGACTATGGTTATTATAGTCTGTTTTTTTATTTTTTTAAAAACGATATTGACTTTTGAAAATATATAATTAAAACACATCTTGATATTTATATATGATATTGAAATTATGAAATATAATAAAGATGATATATGTGTAGAATGAATGTCTCAAATATTAAAAAAAACACAAGATAATGTATTTGTTTATGATTTAGAATGAATTTGTGCTTATACAAACAGTCACTTGGCAAGTATATTGGGATTTGATCCAGTCTGAAAAGATCTGAATGAAATTTTTCCTCATAGATCACAAGAACATATAAAGAAAATCCTCATGGATTATAAAAATATTCGAGAAACACAAAAATGAGATGTTATTTCAATACAGAAAGAAAAAGTAGCGAACTGAGAAGAGCGCATTTTTTCTGTAACAAGAGAGCCTATTACTTGGATGTGAAATCCCGCTATTGCATGAATTGGTAAAGATATAACTGAATTGTTTTTAGCCAAAGAAGAAGTAGAAAAAGCCAATGAAGAAATCAAAACTACAAATGAAGAATTATTAGCTATAAATGATGAACTAAACGAAAAAAACAAACAGCTTGAAATGGCAAAAAGAGAATTGGAAAATGCAAATATACAATTGCAAAATGTAAATGATCAATTAAATCAGTTTATGAGTTATGTTATTCATGACATAAAGAATCCAGTCAATGCTATAAATTGATTTTGAGAAATTATGAAACAATATATTACAGATGTGTATGAATCAAAGAATTTTACTAAAGATGATTTTGAAAAAATTATTTTTTTCCTTGATATTGTTAAACAGTCATCAGATAGAGTATATGCATTTGTAGAAGATCTTAATGAATTTTGAGCTTTGAAAAAATGAGTTACAAAATCTAAAATAAATAAAATAGCTACAAAAGATTTTTTTGATAAAATACTAAATCAACAACATGGGTATTTAACCCATATTAATGAATTATCAAAAAAAGAATGAAAGAAAGAAAAAGATATAAATTTTGTTTTGAATAATGATTTAATATCTTTCCCCAAAATATTTGAAAGTGATGAAAAATTATTGGAAAGAATTTTTACAAATCTTATATCGAATGCTATAAAGTTTACGGATACATGAACCATTTCTATTTCTGCAGAGCAAAATAATGGATGTTTTGTTTTTTCTGTTTCTGATACGTGATCATGAATAGATAAAGAAAATTATGAAAAAATTTTCCAAGAATTTCAATCTTTAGAATCTGATTGCCAGCCGATCATTAGGTGATCTTGACTTTGATTGGCTATTGTTTTAAAAATTATTAATGTTTTTTGAGGTAAAATGTTGCCAATACAAAGTGAGCTTGGAAAAGGTTCTACATTTTCTTTTGAGATTCCAATTATAAACAATTAGATTAAAATCTCTTGTTATATTCAAAACAATCTGTAAAATTTATTGTAATTTTTCACAAACTATTCAATTTATAAGTTGACCAATAAAAAACCCAAATAAAAGAAGGAAATAATCCTCAATCAACATCATTAATATCCAAAAGTTTTGTCTCATAGGATAGTCGAAATCAATAGCTTTGATGATAGATGGATTTTATTTATTTTTTATTGTGAAAGAACTTAGTTTGTTCGTTTTTTATCGCGAAATAATAACATTATAAACCATGATTATAACCTCAGCCCAGTTTATTAAAAGTGCTTCCAAATTATCAGAATGTCCTCCAGCAGAATATCCAGAATTTGCGTTGGTAGGGAGGTCCAACGTATGAAAGTCTTCATTGATAAATATGCTTACCCAACGCAAACAGCTTGCAAAATCTTCTGTAACTCCTGGTAAAACCCAATTGCTGAATTATTTTTTGATAAATAAAAGTCGATACTTGGTTGATCTTCCCGGATATTGATATGCAAAATATAGTAAAAAGCAAAGAATAGATTGGATGGATACCATGCAAGAATTTCTTACACAAAGACCCTCATTAAAAGTCGTTTTTGTTCTTGTTGATTGATCTATACAGCCACAAACAATTGATTTTGAATTTATGAAAGTACTAAAAGAAGATCAAATTCCTTTTGAAATTATTATAACAAAAACAGATAAAAGTAATCAGAAAGATTTATATAAAAACACAATAGCGCTGCAAAATATGTACGAAAAATATTTTTGAAATAAACCAAATTTTATTATGACATCTAGTATCAAAGGTAGGGGGAAAGATAATCTTTTGGATAAAATAGAAAAAATTTTACAATAAGAAAAAAACCTTAGAAGAATCTTCCAAGGTCCTTTTGAATCTTATCAAAAGAACAAGGACAGGTGATGATAAACCAATGTAATACTATACAAGATATAAAATACCAAAGGTAAGTTAAATCAAGCACAATAAAACAAAACAAAGAATGCACAAGTCCTATATTGATCGAGTGCTATTTTTACTATAATATAAAGCAGGTTTTATCCAACAATATATTTTACAAAGCAGGCGGTTTAATCTTTAATTTTGTGCCTGATATCTCTTTTTGCAAAGAAATACAGTATTTGTAAGAGGACAGAAGTCCTAAACAGCTTGTATATCCAAAACTAGTTTAAACATACAAAGTATCAAAAAGTATAAATGATAATCCAAACAAACCAAAAGATCAGAATATATTAATCCAAAGACAAACCAAAGGTAAATCTAAAGATCAACACAATCAAACCAAAAGGAGAGAATAGAAATCAAAGAATATAAGTCCTTTTCAAACCAGCTAGCTAGCACAAAAAAGAAATATATTAATATACAAATGACACAAAAACAGTACAGAGGTCAATTTGTTCTATGATAAAGATCCTACACCATCAGACAATAAGGTTTTAACACCCTTCATCTTTTGATGACAATATAAGTATACACGAAAATGTTTTATTTGTCAAATTTTTGATGACTTTTTTTTATCTTTTTGATATGTAGCTTTTGAAGCTGGTTTTATTAGCCTTGTATTTATAATTTTTTTGAGAAATTAATTTTATTTTAATTTTTAATCATTTTTTTATTAAAAATCACTAATTACATATATTTTTTATCAAAATATGGGGAAATCGTAATGATTTTGTTTGATATATTTTGACGAAAACAAATTCTGATTATACTTATACTGTTTTAATTATTAATAATATATTTATATGAAGTACACTGGACTTACTAATCACGAAGCCAAAAAAAAATTAGAAACCTATGGTTATAATATAATCAAAGAAAGTAAAAAAAGAAGCTTACGATCAATTTTACGAGACCAAGTAAAATGAAATTTTATGGCTTATTTTATGGTAGCAGCAGCATTGCTTTCTTTTGCAGTTTGAAAATGAACAACGGGATATTCGATAATTGGAGTGATTTTGGTTATAGTGGTTGTTTGATTTTTTCAAGAATATAAGGCTGAAAAAGCAGTTGACGCGTTGAAAAATATGTTAGAATCTTTTTCTACAGTTGTTAGGGATGGTAAAGAAATCCAAGTAAGTTCAAAAGAATTGGTTCCAGGAGATGTTGTTCTTTTGGAAACAGGAGAGAAAATTCCTACTGATTGCGTTATTGTAGAAGCAAAGGATTTGATGGTCAATGAATCTATTCTTACATGAGAATCTAAAGAGGTTTCCAAAATAGCAACAAAACATGTTAAAGAAATTTATGATTCAGAAAATCTTGTTTTTATGTGAACATATATTGTAAATGGTCGTGCTGTAGCAAAAGTTTTGAAAACATGAATGCATACAGAATTTGGTAAAATTGCAGGAATGATTTCTGCTGCGGAAAAAGATTTACCCCTAAAACATAAAGTAAATAAGTTGGTGAAATTTATGGCAACAATTGCAATTGTGATTTCTTTGGCTTCAGCTGCTATTATGTTATATAATCTTGAAGCATGGACAGCTCAACATATTATAGAAATTGTTTTGATAAGTATTGCACTTATGATTTCTGCATTTCCAGAATGACTTCCTGTTGTATTGATTTCAACACTTGCATGAGGAGCATACAAAATGGCAAAGAAAAAAGCTATTGTAAATAGAATGTCTATTATAGAAACTCTTTGAGAAACAACTGTAATTTGTAGTGACAAAACAGGGACTATTACAAAATGAGAGATGACAGCAAAAGAGTTGATTACTTATGATCGTGTTGTTGAGATAAGTTGAGTTGGTTATGATATGCAATGAAAATTTTTGGAAGATAAAAAATCAATAGATCCAAGAAATGATAAGCATCTTTATCAATTATTAGAATCAGCCGTTTTATGTAATAATGCTCATATTATCAATCATAAAGAAGGAAGAAAGTTTAAATGAACTCCTACGGAAATTGCATTGATGGTGTTGGGTCATAAAGCAAATATAGTAGAAGATATTGTACATTTTGAAAGGCTTGAAGAAGTTCCATTCAATTCTGAAAGGAAAATGATGAGTGTTGTTGTAGAAAAAAAATGAAAAAATGTATTATATAGTAAATGAGCACCAGAATTTTTCTTGAAACATTGTACTCATGTACAAAAATGAAATCAGATTGTAGAGTTATGAGTAAAAGAGATTCATCATATACAAGAAAAAATATCAGATCTTACGGAAAAAAAATATAGAGTTCTTTGTTTATGATATAAGTATATAGAAAAAAATCAAGCTGGGATGTTGGAAGAAAATATTGTATTTTTGGGTGCTGTTGGTTTACAAGATAGTCCTAGAGATGGTGTAAAAGAAGCAATAGAGAAATGTTATGATGCATGAATAAAAGTAAAAATGATTACCTGAGACAACAAAGAAACAGCAATTGCTATAGCAAGAGATGTATGAATTGTTTGAGATGCTGTAACATGAGATGATTTAGATAAAATGACAGATAAAGAACTTACATCAAGGGTTCTAGATATAATGATATTTGCTAGGGTAAAACCTGAGCACAAGCTCAGAATCGTAAAAGCCCTTAAAGGGCTGGGTGAGATTGTAACAATGACGGGTGATGGCGTAAATGATGCCCCAGCCCTCAAAGAAGCCCATATCTGAGTGGCTATGGGAATAAATGGAACAGATGTCTCTCGTGAAGCAGCAGATCTTATTCTCGAAGACGATAATTTTGTAACTATTGTGACGGCAATAGAGGAGTGAAGAACCATTTTCAAAAACATTCAAAAATTTGTAATTTACCAAATATCTTGTAATATTGCAGAATTGGCAACAATATTCTTTGCTGTATTGATGTGATGGCCGGTTCCTTTGGTAGCAATTCAAATCTTGTTTATGAACTTGGTGACAGATAATATGCCAGCACTTACGCTTTGATTTACAGCGGGTTCATGATATATTATGAAACTCAAAGCAAGAAGAAATTCTGAAATTCTCAATACCAAGAAAAAGATATTAATGGTTGGTGTCTGATTGTTTATGGCCGCATGAGCATTGGTTGTATATTATATTACTTTAAATGTTTTGAACTGGTCTCTGGTAGCTGCACATACAGCAACATTGCTTACATTAATTATGTTTGAGGTTAGTAATGCTTTTAATTTTAGGTCTCTTTATTCTTCATTTTTCAAAACAAGTTTATTTAGAAACACACTTTTGATCTATGCAGGTGCTGCTTCAATATTGGCAACTGTTGCAATTATGTATATTCCATTTTTGCAAAAAATATTTGAAACAACAGGATTGCCTTGGTATACATGGTTGGTTACAGCAATTATATCTTTATCAATTATCGTAGTTGTAGATATAGCAAAATATATCAATAAAAATTCATTTGAAGATTACGGTACAAATTCTTAGTCTTGAATTATTAATACAAATAAATATCAAATTCTTGATTTTATTTGTAAATTAGAAATATGATATTGGCTATAATATTACTTGTTCTTGGCTTATTTCTTTTGTGATTTGCTGCAAATTATCTAATTATTTCTAGCGTAAGAATCGCTAATTATTTCAAAATATCGCCATTGCTTATAGGACTTACAGTAATTGCGTTTGGTACATCTGCACCAGAGCTTTTTCTTTCAGCTATGGCTGCTATCAATTGAAGTTGAGCTTTGTCTGTATGAAATGTTATAGGATCAAATATATTTAATCTGGGGTTTATTCTTGGTCTTAGTGCTATTGTGGCTCCTATTGTTATTCAAAAAAAACTTGTTTATAGAGATGGTTTTTTCCTTTTGATTGTTACAGCTGCTATCTTTGCTATGCTTTGGGATCAACATGTCGCTTGGCGAGAATGAGCGATATTACTTACATCATTGATTTGATACAATAGTTATCTACGAATCAAAAAAGAAGCTTTGACAGAAGAAGTTGTAGATGATTCAAAACCAAAAATAAAAAACATTGCATACATTTTAGTCTGATTAATTTCTTTGTCAATTATTCACAGTTCAGTTGTAGATTGAGGTTTCAACTTGTCTTTTGATTTTTCTATTTATGCTGCAATTTTTGTATGAATTATTTTGTCACTTTTGTGATTTGCTTTCTACAAAAAAGATATACCAGATTACAATAAATCATCAAATTGAGTTCTTTTAAATTTAATTAAATTAATAGCTAGTCTTGGATTATTGGTTTTGGCTTCAGAGCATGTAGTGAGTGCGGCGGTATATATTGCACAAGTTTTCGGTGTTTCAGAGTGGGCTATATGAGCAACTATTGTTGCAGCTGGCACAAGCTTACCAGAAATGGCAGCAACTATTACTGCAATAATCAAAAAAAGATACGATATGTGAGTTTGAAATGTTATTGGTTCCGATATATTCAATATTTTGTGAATTATTTGAGTAAGCTCTGTTATAACACCATTAAATCTGACTTCAACTTGTATTATTATAGAACAATGTAATCAGTGATTTTTTCAAATGTTGTTTAGAGATAATATATTTTCAGTATTAATATTATTTGTTACGTTGGCAATTACTTTTTTATTTATGAGAACTGGTCGAAGACTTTCAAAACGAGAGTGAATTTTTTTGTTTTCATTTGCCTTACTCAGAATGTTATTTGAGATTAATCCCAATTTTTTTACTAATCTTCTTTGATAAGATATTGACTTTTTGTTTTGATTGTATAAAATAATAACATACGTTTATCTGTTGAAAAATTTTTATGTTAAAGGAAAAATCTTTGGGTATAAACAGAGAGTCTGAAATATATCATGATTATTACCATTCAAGGAGTTTGAAAAATTGATTATTACCAAAACAGTTGATAAAAGATAATGTTGATCAGATTTTATATCCAATAAAATCTGGTTTTTTGGATATAAATAAAAAGGCTATATTTGAAGTTTTGGATTCACATATTGATGTTTTACCATACAATATTAAAAAGTATGAATCAATTATGAAATCAATAGTTTCTCCAAATAATAATGGTAAATCAAAAATTGTTTTGTTTAATCACGATAATTTTGCAACAATGGTTGTTTTTATAAAAGAGTTATACAAATTCGCAAAAGAAGAATTTGATAGTATAAATCTCAAAAAAGATTTAAATATAGTAGTAGGACCGGCTATAACAACTCAAAAGCAAATATTTTCTTTGCAGTCATTAGCTAATATTTTAAAAACAGTTCCATCTAGAGATAAAATAGATGATATAGAAAACAAAATAAAGTCTATAAGATTAAACTTTTTAAAACAACTATTATCTTTGACTAAAAATTCAGATCAAATTGTTTTAATGGCGCCAACTGGTACAAGAGATATTATAAATTGGAATGCTGATTGAACTATAAAATCAATTTCTTTCCAAAGTGATGATTGAGTAGAGCAAACAATAAAAGTTATAAAGTCTCTTGCTGAATCAGAACATGAAATCGTTCTTGTTGGTACAAATGGTACCAGTCTTAAAAATCCTAACATTAAATGACTTAAAGAAACTGATAATAATCGAAGTACATGAGATGTTTTTATAGATATCAAAACAATATCATCAAAAGAAATTATAGATATTATAGATCAGAAAAAGTTGATGGACACAATAGCTTGATTAGTAAGAGATAAAAATGGTAATATCGTATGAGAAGTAATTTCGCCAGAAGATTTTGATGTACAAAAAAATAATCCGCAAAAAATAGATTTTGATAATAAAAGACAATTAAAAAATAATTTTAAAGATTCGATTCGTAAAAAAGTTGTTAGAAAAATTTATAATTTATTAAAATAATAAGAAACTCTTCCTTGCTATTTTACTCCAAAATCGTAGCATAAACAAACGCAATTGTTGCGTATATTTTATTAGTTACAAATAAATTAATGTTATTTAGTGAATGTTGATTAAAACATGGATTATTAAGGTCTTTGACCGCTATGTGATATACCCAAGCTACTCCAATCCAAGAAAAAGTTCTTAAGGTTGCTCTTACTGGTGCAAATGTCGTTGGACAATCTCAAACATGAACATGAAAAACAGCGGCATTTTTGCTTCCTGTGCTCAATAAAATTGATACAAATAGAAAATCTGTGCAAGTTTTGATTCTTGCTCCGACTAGAGAATTGGTTGTTCAAATAGGAGAAGAGATTAGAAATTTAACTAAATTTTATGGGGTTAGTTTTGCTTGTCTATATGGAGGAGCAAGCCCTAATGTCCAAAAAGATAAACTTAGAAGAAGTCCTGCAATTGTTGTTGCGACACCAGGAAGATTAATGGATTTTATGAATCAAAGGGTAATAGATATTAGAACAGTTGATTACTTTATTCTTGATGAAGTTGATAGAATGTTGGATATGGGGTTTGTCCGTGATATCAAAAAAATTCGAGCTCAATTAAAAATGGTAAAACAGACTTACACGTTTTCTGCTACGATGAACAATGAAATGAAAACAATAATCAAAGAACATATTTCCGATTATGAATTTATCAAAATAGGAGAAGAAGTAACTGTTGACAAAATAAACCACAGATATCTTAGCGTAGATCATGAACAAAAACTTTTTAACGTTATCAAAGTTATTGAGGCTCACCCAAAAGATAAGGTTATTATTTTTACACATACAAAAAGAAATACCAAAACAATACATCAAATTTTGATCTGAGATGGATTTAATGCAGGATTGCTAAATGGAGATATGGCTCAGGGCAAAAGACAATCTACATTAAATAGTTTCAAAGAAAATAAAATTCAGATTTTAGTCACTACCGATGTTGCTGCTAGAGGGCTGAATATGGAAAATGTTGGGCTTGTTATCAATTTTGATGTGCCTATCGATGCCAAAAGTTATATTCATAGAATTTGAAGAACAGGAAGAGCTGGTGCTACAGGTAAAGCAATTATGCTTGTTTCTCCACTTGAAAAACCTTTGGTTAGAGAAATAGAAAAAATTCATAGAATCAGGATCCAACCTTCAGATCATGTTATGCAAAACGATAGACAATGAGCCTATTGAAATCTTCGTTTGGATAGATCTACAGACAAGAAAGGAGGGGGGAGAAAGCCAATGCAAAGAAAACGCCTAAGTCCCACCCAAAAATATGGAAAGCTCCCTTTATTCGACGACCAAAAACCTATCAAAACAGAAAATAATTTTCGTAGTAATCCCAAACACAAAAAACATAAAACAGGTTTATGAGCTGAAAACAGAAATGTTGATAGACATATAAAACCATCAAAACCAAAATCTTGAAAATTTAGATGAATGGGAAAACCAAAACATAATTAAAAAAGCGGATTTCTCCGCTTTTTTTAATTGATTAATTTACCTAAATCTACTTTTTCTAAATAATCTAATTGATTAACAAAAACTTCATCATGACTAACCATAATCATTGCTCATTGATATTTATTCAAGGACTGAGATATCACAGGAAGGTGACGAAAGTTTATATGATTCGTTGGTTCATCAAGGATGAGGAGATGCGGTTTTTGGAGGACAAATCTTGCGTAACAGAGGAGTCATTTCTGTCCTTCAGAAAGAGAACCAATAGTATTTTTGAGTAAACCACCTGTAAGTAAAAATTGTGCAGCAACACGATAAATATCTTGATCTGTCATATCTCCAGCAACTTCACGAAGATCATCCCATACTACTTTTTCCATATCCAAAGCATTAAAATCTTGACTATAATAACCAACTCTTACATCTTCATGAATCATAGCATCATTGTCATGAGAATTAACCAACTTTTTGAGAAGCGTAGATTTTCCGATACCATTTGGTCCAGAAAGGATGTATCTTTGATTTTTTTTAATAACAAGTGGTAACTTATGCGTCACAACTTCGTGAGAAGAGTTCATAAGTCAGATTTTGTTTATCGATACAATAGGTCATACATAATTTTCAAAAGGAATAATAAATTCTTTGATAGTTTTATCATCTTTTCTTACTTCTACAATATTATCTTCTGCTTCTTCTACTTCATCTCTCATTTTACTAGCCAATTTACGCATTTTACCTCACTTATTTGAGAAGAAGTTGATTTTTTCTTTGGCGTCAGCAATTTTTTTTTCAGCTCTAGCATTTTGCATTTGTTCTTTTTCTATTTGTGCAGCAATTTGTTCTACTACATCATAATAATCTCCCCAGTATTGTTCAACCTGGCAACGCATTTTATTGAGATATAATACTCCATCAGTAAAAAGATTAAGAAAATCAGCATCATGGCTAATTACCACAACAGTTTTATCATATGCCATCAAAAAACTAATCAAATCACCAATACCTGTCTTATCAAGGTTATTGGTTGGTTCGTCAAGCAAAAGAATATCAGGATGTTGAATCATTGCGTATGCCAACAATAATCTAGCTTGTTGTCATCCAGAAAATTCTTTTATTGGTTTGTTTGTTGGTGCGTTGAAATTTACAGCTTTCAAAACTTCAGCAATTTTTCTATCTATTTGATAGTCTTTTTCTTCAAAAGCAGTTTCAAAAAACTCTTTAATTGTAAGATCCAATTGTTCTCTTGGGATTACTTGTCTTGCAATAGCAATAGTATTTCCATTTACGATATTTATTTTACCAGATTGGGGTGTTAGTTCTCAAGTAATCATTTTAAAAATTGTTGATTTTCCAGCTCAATTCTGTCCCATAATAGTTATTTTGGTGTTTTGACGAAGAGAGAAACTACTTTCTATCAAAATAGGATGTTTTCCATCATTATAAGCAAAAGACACATCATCAAAACGAAGAATAACAGGGTTTTGATTATTTGACATAATATTTGTTTTAAAATGTAAATTCTATTCTAGTTTTCATTCTTTTTGTGCTAATTTTCTGGCGCTTTCAGTTAAATATATTTTTCTAATTCTAATATTTTTTGGTGTGATTTCCACATATTCATCTTGACCAATATATGCTAGGCAGTCTTCCAATGTCATAGGTACAATTGGTTCAAGTCTCATTGCTTCGTCATTTCCACTCTCTCTTACATTTGTTTGTTGTTTGTTTTTTGTGAGATTTACAGTCATATCTCATGGTTTTGCACTTTCTCCAACAATCATTCAAACATACATTTCTGAAGCAGGTTGGATAAATATTTTTCATCTTTCTTGAAGTTTCCAAATGCTATATTTCATAGATTTCCCATTTTCTTGGCTAATCATAGATCCAGTTGTTCTAGTTGGTAAATCTCATTTGTGCTCGGTATAATGAGAAAAAGAACTATACATAATTCATTCTCATTTTGTAAGTAATACAAATTTTGACCTAAATCCAAGTAATCATCTAGTGGGTATATCAAATTGTAAAGTTGTCATACCATTATGAGTCATCATATCAGTCATTTGTCCTTTTCTTTTTGCAAGTAAGTCAATAATAGTTCCTGATAATGTTTCATCAACACTTATAACCACGTGTTCGATTGGTTCCATTTTTTTACCATCTTCCATTTTAAAAATCACTTGTGGTGCTGATACTTGAAGCTCAAAACCCTCTCTTCTCATAGTTTCAATCAAGACGGAAAGATGAAGTTCACCTCTTCCTGCAACACTAAATCTATTTCATCATTTATCAAAATCTATTTCCAAACCAACATTGGTTTGTAATTCTTTCTCCAATCTTTCCATAATATTTCTAGAAGTAACAAGTTTTCATTCACGTCCTGCAAAAGGGGAGTCATTTACTAGAAAATCCATTTTCAGTGTTGGTGCATCTACTTTTATTGGTGGAAACGGATCACATCAATCAATACCAACAGTTTCTCCTACATAAATATTGGCAACTCAAGCAAGAGTTACTATGTCTCAACAAATAGCTTCTTTTGTCTCTACCCTAGATAGTCAAAGTGTAGTATAGAGTTTTGATATTCTGGCTTTTCTTTTTTGTCAATTATTATCATAAACAACAACATCTTGTCACAATTTTACTGTTCATTCATATATTCTTCAAATTCAAAGTCTTCACATAAAATCATCATATCCCAAATTAGTTATTTGCATACGAAATGGTTTGTCAAAGTTATTTGGTGCTTCAGGAACTTTTTTTTCTATAAGATCCAAAATAGGAAAAATATTTCAATTTGTTTTAGCTTCTTCAATTTTTTTAAAATCATCAAATGCGTATCAATTTTTTGCGCTACAGTAAATTACGGGAAAATCCATTTGTTCTTCGCTAGCTCAAAGCGTAAAAAACAAATCAAAAAGCTGATCAACAACCCAATGAGGTCTTGCTGTATCTTTGTCAATTTTATTGATTACTACAATTGGTTTTATACCAAGTTCCAAAGACTTTTTGAGAACAAATTTTGTTTGTGGCATTGGTCATTCGTAAGCGTCAACCACCAAAAGTACGCTGTCTACCATTTTCAAAGCTCTTTCTACTTCACTTCCAAAATCAGCATGTCCTGGAGTATCGATAATATTTATCGTATTTCCATTGTAATGGACAGATGTGTTTTTGGAATAAATAGTAATTCATCTCTCTTTTTCTTGGTCATTACTATCCATAATCAAAGTCTGATCTTCCATTTGTTTCATAGTTCCTGATTGTGTAAGTATTGCATCAACCAAAGTTGTTTTTCCATGATCAACATGGGCAATAATTGCTATATTTCTGATAGCCATAATTTAACTCTAATGAATAAAAAAAACCGCACAAATGCGGACCTATATAAATAATCTGCGTTGTTTTGATACGATATTGGATATTTTTATAAGGAATTGTATACAAAAAGCAATAGTGTTTCAAAAGCTTCAAAAAACTTTTATATTACCTTGATTAAAAGTCAGAATTAATTAAATATTTGGTTAATATTTTATTTTTTATTGTATTGGATGTATCGTACGCATACCTGTTGACAATTAACTTGAAAAAATATATGACAAAATGTGATTATTTCTGGTTGGGTAAATAAAATTAGAAATTTGGGATGAATGACATTTATAGATCTTCGTGATAGATATGGGATTACTCAGGTAACATATGATCCAAGTAGGCATACTTTCCCATTGCCAGAAATAAAATCAGAATATGTACTAAAGATTACTGGTGATGTAATAGCTAGACCAGAAAATATGATAAACAAAGAAATGACTACTGGCGAAATTGAAATTTCGCCAACTGCTATACAAGTTCTTTCTACTTGCAAAGAACTACCTTTTCCTATTGATCATGAAGCTCCTGTAGGAGAAGATATTAGACTAGAATATCGTTATCTTGATCTTAGAAGAGAAACAATGAAACAAAACATGATTGTTAGACACAAAATTTACACAGAAACTATCAAATTTTTTGATCAAGAAAATTTCTTACATATAGAAACACCAGCGTTTGTAAAAAACACACCAGAATGATCTAGAGAATTTATAGTTCCTGCAAGATTTGAACCAGGTAAATTTTTTGTACTTCCCCAATCTCCCCAACAACAAAAACAAATGTTGATGGTTGCAGGAATGGACAAATACGTACAGATAGCAAGATGTTTTCGTGATGAGGACCCTAGATGAGATCGTCAACCAGAATTTACTCAAGTTGATTTTGAAATGTCTTTTGTCCAGCAACAAGATGTTTTGGATATTATTGAGAGATATTATATATATATTACCAAAACAATTTTCCCACAAAAGAAAATTACTCAAGAACCATTTCCTATATATACTTGGCATGAAATGATGGATAAATATTGATCAGATAAACCAGAACTTAGAACTACAGAATTTGCTTTCCAAGAACTTACTGATCGAGCAAAATCTATAGATTTTGGATTGTTTCAACAAGCGTCTTGTATCAAGGCAATTTTGTTACCAAAATCGCTTAGTAGATCAGAAGCAGATAAGTATGAAACATATCTCAAACAATATGGATCCAAGGGATTGGCGTGGTTGTCAATGACTTCTGAATGACTCAAATGATCTATATCCAAATTCATTACTCCAGAAGCTTTGGAAAAATTACCAAACAAACTTGAGGGTGAATGGACTTTGTTGTTTCAAGTAGGAGAATGGGAGGATGTAACAAAATATCTTGGTATGCTTAGAACCAAACTTATTGGTGATTTTGATGTACTAAAAAATAAAGAAAATGAAGTAAGTTTTGCTCATATAGTAGATTTTCCTTTGTTTGAGACAGGAAGTGATTGATCTCTTGGTGCTGTTCATCATCCATTTACAAAACCAAAAGATGAAGATATTCCATTTGTAAAAGCATTAGGGAAAAAGATGAGTGAAGGTTGATCAATGACACAGGAAGATAAACAAAAACTTTTATCTATCAAAGCTGATTGTTTTGATATTATTTTCAATGGTAGTGAAGCTTGATGAGGAAGTATTAGAATTCATGATAGAGAGTTGCAACATGCAATATTTGCAATTTTATGACTTTCAGAAAAACAAATACAAGAAAGATTTTGACATATGCTCAAATCATTTGAATATGGAGTACCGCCACATGGTTGATGTGCGTTTGGATTGGATAGAACAGTTATGTTATATCAAAATATGGAAAATATTCGTGAAGTTATAGCTTTCCCCAAAAATCAAAGATATCGTGATCTTATGATTGATGCTCCATGAGAAATTGATGAAAATTTATTGAGTGATTTGTGATTGACCGTGAATTTAAAAAAATAAATATTGCTTAGTTTTATATTTTTCTATTATAAATGAGAAAAGTAAAAACGAATAAAAGTTTTTTATTTATTATTTGATTTCTTGTTATATCTGTAGCTTGATTTTTGTATGCTCAAACAAGTAATCAATGAAATTGGTGATACAAATTATCAACAAATAAAACCGCAATTTCTTTGAATTCCGCATGAAATGACTCCACAACAATTATATCCAATATTTATGAGTATTGAGTTTGTAGAAGATATTGATGAACAACAGATACAGGACTTTTTGTTCCCACAAAAACATCTGCAGAATATACAGCTTTTCGTAATAATAAACCGTCAAATATTACTTTAAATGATTGTCCAGTATCTTGTTGAAGTGCTATTTGTTCTGCTGGTAAATGTTCGGAATCTAGTTTAAGAACTGCTTTATGAAAGCAAATCTATTATCAAAATACAAATAGTCAAATATGTTGATGTCATAATTCATGAGCAGAAGTTAGGTTGTTTCAAAAATATTCTGATCCATGTAATCGATCAAGTCAATGGACATACAAAGCGGTATGTAACGGTTCAGACTCGACTTGGCGTTTTTGGTATAGTTGATGAACACCAATAACAGATACATCTGGTATTTGATGAACAGCAGCTTGTCATTCTTCTTCATCAACATGTACTACAAAATGTTCTTTGCCATGGTCTGCTACAACATATATTCAACATGGTGATTGCGTTGATGCTTATCAGTCTCCAGTAGTATCAGAATGAAGTAGTTGTGTATCTCAACAAAGGCAATGTCTTAATTGAGCATTAAATGGTAGTTATTTGTATGAATCATGTGTAGTTGAGCAATGATATACTTGTAAAACAACTGACTTTATATGTACTACAAAAACATATCTTGGAAAATGTCATAATACAAATACAATTTGAGCACATATTTGTGGTCTTTGAGATCATAAAGCCGATTGTACAACAAATGGTTGGCAATCAAATGGTTGGTGTGATGACCAAAATGTTGGTCCATGTTGAGCTTGTACAAGTACTTCACAATGTCCTGTTAACCACTATTGTCATGCAACACATCAAATGTGTTGGCCTTATGATGGTTTGGATTGTCCTTTATAATTTTATTATCATACTCATGTTCTTAGATCCTTTTTTTCATCCACTTGCTTGGTGATCTCCAGGAGGGGTTGGACTTTTCCTTCTTGCTCTTGGTGGGTTTATTTATCTTCTTAGTTTAGCAGACAAAAATAAGATAAAAGAAAAGAAATAATAGTGCTTTTTGTAAAAGCAGATATCTAATTGTTTTTATCATTTAGATGTTTGTTTTTTTTGTATTAATAAAAAAACCATTTTGATAGTTCTTGGTCCATCAATATATTTCAATATTCTTTTTCAATTTCTTTTTCATCTATAGTTTCAACCAATACTTTATAAAGTAAGTTATTTTTATAAAGCCAATATTCAGATCCCAAACAATATGGTTTTAAATAGTCTTCACATTTTATATTTTTTTGTAAAAACAAAGTGTTGTTTATGTTTTTCAACTTACTCATTTTTTTTGAATTTTTGTATTCTTGGATAATTTCAAAGAATTTTTCCTGATTAATATCTCATTCTATTCATCGTTCTTTGCTGCATATTTCAAAATTTTGTATGTTTTTCAAATCATACACAGAAATTCAATTTATTTTTGTATCTTTTGTATTTTGAGTAAAACTTTCTAAGTAATAAGATTTGTCAGAGCAACCTTCTTGAAGAGAATAAGAAAAAACATTGTAATCATCACTAGGGTAAACAACAACTCATCCCATTATTGTTGTATAATTTTTTTCTTGTGTCACAAAAAAAGTTGCAAAAAACACCAATATCAAAACAATTATGCTATATACAAAACTTTTTGATAAAAACCATTTTTTTCGTTTAAATAATTTGCATCAGTCAATATTTCAGATCATAATATCTTGGGTCCAAAACAGAACAAAAACTGATAAAATTTTTAGTTCCAATCAATACCGAGGTAAAAAACTCAAAATTGTTGTAAGTCAAAGTGCTGAAACCAAAGTAACTGAACAAACAGGACATCACGTAAGAATTGTTCCAATTATAGCAGGAATTAGTCAAATATTGGAAATTTTTTTGTTTTCTATGTTTTCTTTTTGGTTAATTGTATACATTTTTATAGCTACAATCCAAGCCACCAACAAACTCAAAAGAATATGAAAAATTATATGAATTATGGTATATCATATTCCAAAATTTATATCCAACATATTTATGTCTATTGTAAATATTCCCACAAAAATGATTATCAAAAAAGCCAATAAACTAACCAGAATTGTTCTTTTGTTGGAAAATATTTTATATATTAGTTTTTTCATAAATATCAATTAAATAAAGATATAAATAAGTTATTTAGATTAGAAGAAAAATCAAGATATAAAAATAACTAGAATTTATGTTTGTATTATAACTTTAAAAGACTAAAAATAAGTATCTTTATATCGTAACTATTATATCATGCGTACGATAAAACCTATTTTGGAAGAAGACCAAAACGCTTCAATTGCAGATAACGCTGCAAGAGCACCATTTTTTGCTATTTTTGATGATGATCAATTTGTAAAATTTGTCAAAAATCCATTTGTTTCATGATGATGAGCAGGTTTTGCTGTTGCTGATTTATTAAAAGAAGAATGATGTGAAAAGTTTATAGCAAAGAAAATATGAGACAACATGAAAAACAAATTGGATGAGTATGGTATTGTTTATGAAATAGTTTCTTAGTATGAATAAAAAAACAATAGCAATCTGATTTAAACAAATGGTAATTGGTTTTTGGATTAATTTACCTATTATTTTGGGTATACTACTTTTGATTGTATTGATCAAAAATTATGTATCCATGTCTTTTTTGTATACAATAGAAAACAAATTTTTACTCGCAATTTTTGTCGATATTTTGTGAGGTTTATTTGCAGGCAATCCTATAAACTCTTATATTATAGCTAGTGAATTTTGACCAATAGCAGATAATGTAATAATTATTTGAACTTTTCTTATTTCTTGGGTTACTGTAGGAATCGTACAAATTCCAGCAGAATCTTATTATTTTGGCAAAAAATATACTATAATCAGAAATATATTAGCTTTTATTTTTAGTTTGATTTGAGCTTATACAATAGCTTTATTATATATAATTTTTTAATGTGGAAACGATATATTATTGCAAAAGATAAAATCTGATGAAATTGGCTATTTTTATTGATGGTTATTTTTTTGTATATATTGACAATACTTTTTGACTCTTCTAGTACTCTAATAATACTAAAAAATTTTTGAAAGATGTTTGTTGAAATTTTACCTACATTATTGTTGATTTCTTTATTTATTTTTTTGTTTAATATTCTTGTCTCAAATAAAAAAGTAACTTCATACCTCAAAAAAGGGTGATATTTCAAAAAAACAATTTTCTCTGTTGTTTTTGGTATAGCATCTTCAGGTCCTATATATTTATGGTATTGATTGTTAAGGGATTCACACAAAATATGATTAACTTTGTGACATATAGCAGCATTTAGTTATGCTAGAGCCATAAAACTACCAATGCTTCCAATAATGATTCCTTATTTTGGCATAAAATTTTCTATTCTTTTTATAGTCGTTTTATTTTTCTTTGCTTTTGTACAAGGATTTATTGTAGATTTTATTTTTAAAAGAATATAAAATTTTTTTTATGTAAAACAAATAAAATTTTATTTGTGATTTTGTAATAATAAAATTATAAAACAGAGTAAACTAAGTTCTAAACTTGTTTATACAACCCACAAAAAAAGTCACTAAAAATTTGACAAATAAAAAAAATCGATTATACTTATACTGTCATCAAAAGATGTTGATTGTAAAAAATTGATATCTGTATGATGTTGGATCTTTATCATAGAACAAATTGATTAAACTATTTTTGTATCTTATGTAATTTATATTCTGATTTTATTATTAAAATTTAGTTTATAATTTGGTGTTTATTATTTCTATCGGTATTTCAAATTAATTATTCTCTTTGGGTTTAGTTAAATTGATTATTATCTAGATTTGATTTATACCATTATATCATGCAAATAATTAAATTCTGAATTTATTCTTTATGTTTGTTTTATTCTTTATTGGATTTTCTTACATTAGGATTGATTTATGTTTTATTTATTGTTTGGTATATTATATTTTGATATTTCTGTTTATTCAGACTATTTAAAGATTTATTCTTTATTGCAAATATTATATTTCTCAAAAAAGAAATATCAGACAAAAGATTAAAGATAAAAAGGTCTGCTTTGCAAAATATGTTGTTTGTTTATTCATCTTCATATTATAGTAAAGATAGTGTTATTTCAATATTGGACTTTTGAAACCTTTCTTTGTTTTATTATATTTTTATTAATTTGTAATATTTCATTGTTTATCTTCATAAGTCCTTGTTCTTTTGATAAGATTTATTAAAACCTTAGATTTTTTCTAAGGTTTTTTTGTATTGTAAACAAAAAATCTTTTAAAATATTGCATTCAAAAAGTAAAACGTTATAAGATAATAGTAATTTATTTTTTTCTCTTAGATATATGAAGACAACTGCTATTATGAGTATTTTTAGCGACTATAAATCATTCCTTAATCAAAATATCGCTATTAATTGATGGATAAGAAGTGTAAGAGATTCCAAAACGTTTGGATTTATAGAACTCAATGATTGATCTTATCTAAAAAATATTCAAGTAGTATTTGAAAACGATTTATCAAATTTTGATGATATTTGTAAATTTACAACTGGTTCTTCTATTAGTGTCGAATGAGTTTTGGTAGCTTCTCAATGAGCTAAACAAACATTTGAAATTAAGGCAACAAAAATAACTCTTGTTGGTGGTTGTCCAACTGATTATCCATTACAAAAAAAATGACATAGCTTCGAATATCTTCGTGAAATTGCACACCTTAGACCAAGATCAAATACGTTTTCAGCTGTTTTTAGAGTTAGAAGTTTATTGGCTTTTGCAATACACGAATATTTTCGTAAAGAGTGATTTATACGAGCACACACGCCAATTATTACAGGAAGTGATTGCGAATGAGCATGAGAAATGTTTAGAATTTCTACGTTAGACATGGTAAACCTTCCCAAAACCCCTGAAGGGAAAGTTGATTATTCCAAAGATTTTTTTGGAAAAGAAACGTCTCTGACAGTAAGTTGACAATTAAATTGAGAAACTTTTGCATGTGCTTTTGGTAAAATTTATACATTTTGACCTACATTTAGGGCTGAAAACAGTAATACAACAAAGCACCTTTCAGAATTTTGGATGATAGAACCAGAAATTGCTTTCGCAGATCTCAATGATGATATGAATCTTGCAGAATGATTAATAAAATACGCTTTCAAATATATATTGGATAATGCTAATGCAGAAATGGACTTTTTTGCTCAATTTATCAATCCAGAAGTGAAAACCAGATTACAAAAATTAGTAAATTCAGATTTTGCTAGAGTTACCTATACACAAGCTGTAGAAATTCTCAAAAAATCTGGACAAAAATTTGAATATCCTGTAGAGCGAGGTATTGATTTACAGACAGAACACGAAAGATATATTTCAGAAAGAATCTACAATTGACCAGTTTTTGTTACTGACTATCCAAAAGATATCAAAGCGTTTTATATGAGACTCAATGAAGACAAAAAAACAGTCGCTGCTACAGATCTTTTAGTACCAGGAGTTTGAGAGATTATTTGATGAAGTCAAAGAGAGGAGAGACTTGATGTTTTGGAACAAAAAATCAAAGATATGTGACTAAATATAGAAGATTATTGACGATATCTTGATCTCAGAAAATATGGAACAGTTCCTCATGCTTGATTTGGAGTATGATTCGAAAGATTGATGATGTATATAACAGGTATGGAAAATATTCGTGATGTTATTCCTTTTCCAAGAGCTCCAAAAACTTGTGATTTCTAATCTATATATTTAAAATTATGACTCAAATCAAAAATGATTTGAGTTTTTTTTAAATCAAATAAAAAAAAATCTCAGGGATTTGAAACTATGATTAATCTGTTTAATCGTTTGAGGTTTTTGCTGAATGAAAAATATATATAAAAAAACTTGCAAAATATATACACATCTATATAATATATATACAAAATAGGTTTTTTTATACATATCTTGTATAATATGCAAAAAATTGCGCAATTATTAAACACATACGATTTTGAAACCATTTGAGTTTTAAAACAACTTTCTCAAACTCACAAATCTTTGTGAGAGTTAAAAGGTCTTGCTGAAACAATACCCAGCATGTTTATTTTGATTACTACATTGAGTTTACAAGAAGCCAAAGAAAGTTCTGAAATAGAAAATATTATAACTACCAATGATGAATTATACCAAAGCAATACCAAAAAAAAATACTTTACAAGTATTCCTGCAAAAGAAGTATATAATTATGCAGATGCTTTGTTTTATTGATATCAAAGTGTTGTCAAAAGCAATCTAATTACTACAAAAGATATTATACAATTACAGCAAATGATCGAAGAAAATAATGCATGAATCAGAAAATTGCCATGAACAGAACTAAAAAATGACAAAACAGGCGAAATAATATATACCCCCCCACAATCTCACAAAGAAATTGTTGATTTAATGTCAGATTTAGAGTGGTTTATTAATACGCCAAGTCAATTAGACCCTTTGATCAAAATGTCGATAATTCACCATCAGTTTGAAAGCATTCATCCGTTTTATGATGCAAATGGTAGAGTCGGTCGTGTTATAAATGTTTTATATTTGGTTAAAGAGTGACTTTTGGATAGCCCTATTTTGTATCTTAGTAGAAGCATAAATAAACACAAAAACGATTATTATAATTATTTACAAACAGTTCGTGATCAGTGAACTTGGGAAGCTTGGGTTATTTGGATGTTGGAAATGATAGAACAAACAGCTAAACACACAATAATACTTATCAAAAACATAAAAAATCTGATGATGGAATACAAACACACTATTAGATCAAGATTACCCAAAATATATAGTCAAGAATTATTAAATAATATATTCAAACATCCCTATACCAGAGTAGAATTTTTAAGAAAAGATTTGTGATGTACCCGTATCACAGCGGTTAAATATTTGGAAGAATTAGTAAAAATCTGAATATTAAAAAAAATAAAATCTGGTAGAGATAATTATTATATCAATACCAAACTTTTTGCTCTTTTACAAAATATTTCTTGATAAATTTTAGGGTAGTTATAGAAAGAAATTAGAATCTGATTGTATTTTGGATAGTATGTAGGATATTAAAAATTGTCTTGATTTCGTAGTATAATACCCTACAATATTGTAGGTTTTACTACTACAAATTAAATGGAAAACAAAATAGCTATTATTAGGGAAAAACTAACAATTTGCGGACAAACCTTTGTACAAAAGGATTTTTTGACAAAAATTTTGGATAAATTTGCCCCCAACTATAGTATAGAAGATTTGTGTACCAAATGACTTCTTACTCCAATCAAAAGAGATAAACGATATATAAACAACAAATCAAGAAGTTTTGTAAATCCTTTTGTGGTTGGTGCTCTTTATATGTGAGATGATACATATATGTTTGGATGACTTAGTATTTATAATAGATATGGGTTTTCAGAGCAGGTAGCAGAACGGTATACCATATACAACACCAAATATTCATGAAAGAAAATAATTGGACCATGTAAATTTATTTTTGTCAGACAAAGAGAGAGTTTCTTTTATGGTGGTATAGAGCAAAAAGTCGATAAATACTTATACAAAGTTATGTCAAAAGAAAGAGTTTTTATACAACTTATCAAAGAAAATAAAAAATTCGACACATTACCATCAACAATAAACAAGAAACAGTTACAAACATTAGCCAAAAAATACGTAAGCAAGAATTTATATACTAAAATATCAGCATTATGTTTATAGATTATATAAACGATTTTTTGCCCAAATATCAAAATCTGTCAAAAGAAGAGTTTTTATCTATACTAAAAAAATCAAACACATGAAAATTTGATGAGTATAAATTAGAAAAAGATTTTTTACTGACATTAATTTTGATTAAATTTTGAGAAAAATATCCAGATTTAATATTTAAATGATGAACTTGTCTAAATAAAATCTATTTTCCATATTTTAGACTAAGCGAAGATTTGGATTTTGTTATCAATAAAGAACTAGGAAGATCAGCTAGACAGACTTTATTGAAAGAATACGAGAAGAATTTTATTGATGATCTCAAAATATTGGATATAAAACTCAAGCCTGAAAGAACAAAATTTGATGAACATAAACTGGCAATGTTTGTTTTTGAATATGAATCAACATTGGACAATTCTATACAAACCATCAAAATAGATTTTTCTCTCAAAAAAAGTTTAATGCTTCCAAGTATCCAAAAATCTATTATTGCAATATATAAAGACAGCGTGTTGGAAGAAACTATTTTTCAAAACCACACAATAAACTGTATAGATCTAAAAGAATCGGTAGCTGAAAAAACTAGAGCAAGCCTTACAAGAAAAGAGCCAGCAATTAGAGATTTTTTTGATATACGATATATCAAAAACAATACCGAATTTGATTTTGAAGATAAAGGATTCAAACAACTTGTGCATAAAAAACTAGAAGAAGTAGATTTTAAATATACAATAGATAAGGTCTATAATCTTTTGGAACAACAAGTATTGACTGATCTCAATCCTGTCCTCAAAGACAACTACGATTTCAATTTCCCAGAGATATATCAGTTTATTTTATCACATAAAAACTAAGCGTTGATTTACAAGTTTATGTCTGATATTGATACACAAAACAAAGAACTTGGTGCTGATGGGTTTTTTGTCGGTGAATACGAAAAATACGCTTGGTCCAATATCATGGACAGGAAAATAGGGACTCATGATAAATTGTATCTCTATAGCGAGTGATTGGACTTACTGAATTATGTTCTGAACCCTGAGGGTGGAAGTATAGCGAGATTCTAGAGGAGGTTTATAGTTTTTGAGAGTTTGGGATGATGCTGGAAAATAGAGGAGTCTTGAAAGAAGTATAGATTTTGATTGTGTTTGGATAGTATATAGGAGATAATGTCTAAATTCAATTGCTGTAATTCTGAAATGTTGTGATGAAATATCTTTACACTTGATTTTATATATATAAAATATATAAAATAGTTGTTTTTATATTTATAATATATGGAAATGGGTACAATAAATAAGAGTGATGTATTTAATGAAAACAATAACGAAAAAAGAAAAGATGATATAAATATGAAAAAAGAAATTTTTTGATTAGTATCTGAAAATCGCAATAAGATAAAAATATCTGGAAATGATGAGGCATGGTTTAAATATTTAGAAGAAAAATTAAAAGATGATACATTAGCGCCAAAGGAAGTAGCCTATTATAATCGTATTATGAGAGTATTATCGATGCCAGATTTATCTAGACAAGAAGGGCATCCAATCAATTTAGTTATGAAAAAAATTTATAATTCAGATTTTTTTGCTTGATTTGATAGTGTTGAAGTTCCACAATTTGTATCAGAATGGGAAACGTTTGACTTGTTTAATTTTCAAGAAGATCACGTAGCAAGAAGACCTAGTGATAGTTATTTTATTAATAAATCAGAAGAGAAAAAGGAAAGTGTTTTATTGAGACCACATACATCTGTGATGTGGTATTATTATCTATTGGAAGGTAAAGCAAAAGAATATTTAGAAAAAACAGGCGAGGTAAAAGCATTGTCTTTTTGAAAAGTTTATCGTGTCGATGATTTAGATAAGACACATCATGAATGTTTTCATCAGATAGATGGATTAAGAATAGTTTCAAAAGATAAAGAAGAAATAAATCAGGATACATTAAAGGATGTATTAGAACATACTATAAAAGCATTGTTTGGCGATGACATCAAATATAGATTTAACGAAGATAGTTTTCCATATACAACAGATAGCTTAGAAGTTGAAGTGGAATTTGAATGAAAATGGTTAGAGGTTTTAGGTGCATGAGTTGTACACCCAACTGTGTTGGAAAAATTATGAATAGATGCAAATAAATATAATTGATGGGCCTTCGGTTTCTGAATAGATAGGTTAGTAATGGCATTAAAAAAAGTGCCAGATATCAGAATATTTTGGAGTGAGGATGAAAGAATAACATCTCAATGGTGAAATTTAGATCAATATAAAGAAGTGAGTAATTTTCCTCCTGTATATAAAGATATTTCCTTTCTTACATCAAAAGATAAATTTGTTGAGAATGAAAAAAAATCTAAAGAATCTGATAAGATTGAATTAAAAAATGAGGCAGATTCTTTTGAATTAGCAGGTATAGCAAGAGATATATCATGATGATTGATTGAAGAAGTAAAAGTAATAGATATATTTGAAAATGATAAAAAGTTTTGATCAGATAAAAAGTCTGTCTGTATGAGAATAACTTTTAGATCATTAGAAAAAACATTAACTAATGAGGAAATCAATATAATGTATTTTAAAATTAGAGATAAATTAGAACAAGAATTATCTTATCATTTAAGATAGAAAACACGTTGTCTACTTGTTTTATTATAATATAAAAGAGCTGTAATGATGTTAAATTCTTATATAGTTCCAATAAAGCAGATATGAGAAAAAAGCAAAGAGCATATTTTATCGGATAAAATGATCTTGTTTTTAAAACTAAATGGGTTTACTCAGCTTAATATCTCTCCTCTACAAGATACAAATCATAATTTGGTATGGGGATTAACACCGACATATTCACCTCTCTACAAAGAGTGACAGATATATGTAGATATTAAAGATACTTCTATATCTAGCGAGGATTCTTATACAAATATTATTAAGCATTATTTAGATAAAAAATATGGAGATACAGGTGGCTATGAAAATAAGAAAACATTAGTATCTCAGTTTAGTTGATTGCTTATAAAGCAGTTGATTTTAGGTAATGATTCTAAAGTCTTTATATTAGATAAGCTATTTAGAAAAAATAAAAAAGAATATGCTCAGGTAGAATGATGAACATCATGAATGAATATACAAGAGAATATCTTGTTAATGAAAAATTTTTTAGAAGAATCGTTGTGAGAAGAAGTTTATTTATCTAATATTGAAAAAAAAATTTTTTATTTTGTTTCAGTTTCTTTCAGAGTTGTGTTCAGAACATCTAGTGGAAAGAATGTTTCAATGGTATGATGATATATTGACAAAGAACTTGTAGATAGAATCGATAAAACAAAAGATCGTTTGTTTATTTTTTGAATGAAACTTGATAACGTAAATAATAAAAAAGAAATAAACAATAAGGAATTTAATGCATCTAAATCAATAGTAGTAGATAAGCGTTATGAGGATATGATAAAAATGAAGCAGAAAGATCTTCAGATAGAAATAGTAGAAGATAAGGAATTTCTTTCTATTCGTCCTCTAAATTTAAAGAGAATAGATCTTTTTTCAAAAAATATTTTCTATAGTATCATCGATAGAAATTATGAGAAGATACAAAGTCAATCTAAATGTGAAGTGAAAGAAAAATCTTTACAGATTTCTTGAAATTGGAAAGATGATTTTTTTCCATCTTTCCCATATTTTTTAGAACAATATTATGGTTGAAAGATTATTCATAATAAAGATAATTTATTAGAAATATCTTTTTCATCATATGATCCTAGAAATTTAATATTTTTATCTGATTATAAACAAGATAGTGTTCATCAAGAAAACAGTATTGTTTATCTTATAAAGAAAGAATTAACTGATGTCTTATGAAAAAATATTGATGTTAATAAAATATCTAATTGATGATTGGGGCGAAATATAGTTGATAGTGCTGATGATAATAATAAATACAATATTACTGTACCAAAATATAGAACTGATTTAGTTTCTTCTTATGATTTTATTGGAGAATTGTTTGATATTATATCCGAGGATTTGAAATATAGCGTGAATAATCAAAAAAATGCAAATAAGATTGATTCTGTTCAATATCTAGATTTTACAAATGCTTTCTTTCTTAATAAACTATATAATCATATAGATATTCCTTTATTTAAAAGGCTTATACCAGATCAAAGCGAAAATTCAAAATACTTTTCTTCTCTATTTGGAGACAATATTGTTTGTAATTGATGAGAAAATGTTTTGATAAATAATATGACGTTATCTATGTTAGATAAATTATTATCAAATACAGACAAATATCCTAGAAAAATGTTCTCTGTTCAAAATATATCTACCAAAAAGTGAGATAAAAAACATTTGTGTTTGATAAATTCTTTTTCTAAAGAAGATTTTTGATTGTTTAATGTTGTTTTTTCCGAAATATATAGTTTATTTAAATCTAGTAAAGATGTTAAAATTGAATTAAAGAATAATCCAAATATTCCTTTGTTGTCTAAAGATGCTTCCTTTGATATAGTATTGAATGATGAAGTTATTTGATATTTATGAATTATAAATAATACAATTGAAAAAAAACTAAAATGATTTATTATTGCTAGTGAATTTATTTTATAAAAAAAAATATGAAAAAAAAGATTCATGTGCTAAACTTAAGCGATATAAAGGCTAAAATATCTGATACAGAAATAGATCAGTGATTATCCGCTATAAAAGATATGTGATATGATCCAATTCTTTATAAGGAAACATTATTAGAGTCTTGAATAAATGTCTTTGAACAGATTATGAAAGATGACTGAGAGTCAATCATATTGTTTACGTCTGGTGGTGTAAGCGCCATACAATACGTAGAAAAATTGATGATAAAACAAAAAATCAAAAATAGAAAAATTCTGATTTGATATAGTGATTTGCAACATATCCAATCTATATTTGCCAATTATCCACTCGTCGATGTTTGGTATTGAGTAACGATGAGAAATATAGGCGACCTTACTATTGATGAAAAAAATAGTTTAACTAACTTCATTGAAAAAGATACTACTTCAATTAAAATAAAAATAATATCCTGATTATATAAATTACATTGAAAAATATTTGGTGGTCATATATCAATATTTCTTAATACTTATGATATATTTAAATTTAATCTGAAAAATTCTATATTATATTTTGATTTTCATGGTATAGATTTAGATATGATTCTATATTTGTTAGATATTATAAAAATTAAATGAATATTTAAAAAGGTTAAATGAGTTGTGTTGGATAAAGAAATTAATGATAATATTATAAATAAAATAAAGTCATGTTGAATAACTAATATATATATGCTAGAGAAAGAACAGTGATTGCCTTTATTTAAGTATGTTTATATTGAATGAGAAAAGCTAACTTATCTAAAATAGACTTCTTTCTAAAATTTGGTTTTGATAAACAAGAATGATCGGACCTTTTCTCAAATAAAAATATTTGATTAGAGATCAAACAAATAACTAATCTTAAGCAAGAGGAATTAATAGGCATGTTAGATAAAGAATTTGATAGTATTACAGAAAAAATTAAAAAACTATCTAATGAGACTTGAAAAAAAATTGTTTTGGCATTAAGTGGATGAATAGATTCTGTTTTAATATCTAATATTCTTTCAAAAAATAATATAGATTTCAGTTCGATTAGTATATCTTACGATAAGTGATTTGATGAAACAGATCTTATAAAAAAGTATGTATGAGACAATTTAAATATTAAATATAAGAGATATTCAAGTTCAGAATCAATGTGAAATATTCAGAATATCGTATTTAAAAATACAGTCTCTCATCCTACATTAATGAGTTATTATAATTTATCCCAAGCAGTAGATGATAACTCTTTATTGGTTACTTGAGATCTATGAGATGAGATATTCGGTCTATCAGAAAATATGGATTCATTTGAAAAGCCTATTATATTTTCTTCTGAAGAAATATCAATGTTGCTCGGTCTGCCAAATAATCAAGAGTTCTTGTATAAAGATGTTTCATCAGAATTATTTAGAGATATAGATGTTTGGTTTAATAATATTACATATAAAATGATGGATAACTGTTTATATGGTAGAGATATAATTTATTATCCCTTTTATTCATGATTTTATAAATATATTTCTCTAATAAACAGATTTAATATTAATTCCCAAGATAAAAGTTATCTTAGAAATTATTTACAAAATAACTTTAGCATAAATATTGAAGAAAAAAAACAATGATTTAAATATCCGGTATTGGAAGAAGTTATCGATCAATATTATCAGTATATATATGATAATTATAGCACAATAGATTGTTTCAATATAAATATAGATTTTGTTGAAGAAATATTAAAGGAGGAAAATATAAAATCAAAAAGATGGAAATTATTTACAATAGCTGTTTTTATTTATTTGATCAAACATGATAATAGATTTTTCAAAAATTGATAAATATCAATGACAAGAGATTACATTACCTTTGTTATGAGCAAAAAACACAATATTACCACTTTTATTTCTATGTGCAGGTATATGCTATAAAGATAAAAAAGATATCACACTAAAAAACATTCCATCATCATCAGATGTTAAGTCTTCAATAGAGATGTTGATATGACTATGATTCTCTATATCCATGTATGAAGATAAAAATGAACTTACTATTGATGGTAAAAATACAAAATTAACTAATATAATAAACGAACAACTATATGAGAAAATAAGATATTCTATTTTGCTTTTATGATTGCTTCTTAGTTTTTTTGATGAAGTTTCTATTCCTATGCACACATGATGATGTAATATTCAGTGAGAAAGAAAAAACGATATACATTACGATTTCTTTGAAAAAGTGTGACATGATATTATAGAAAGATCAAATAAGATTATAATCAAAAGAAATAAAAATATTGATCATAGATCAATAGAATATAAGATGAAAATTGAATCAACATCAGTTTCAGAGAATGTTTTATTATATTGTTTGTTGAATTATGACAAATATGATAGTATTGAAGTAGGTAATTTTTATTGAAACAGACCTGATATAAAAGAATTAATGAATGTTTGTTCTTTGTTTGGTTATGATATACAATTTTCTAGTGAAGAAAGGAAATTCTTGGGAATAAAATATAAATCAAATGATATAAAATCTTTGTCTTATTTTGTTCTATCTGATTTTGATCAGTTGTTGTTTTATATATTTATTTCTTTGTTGGCAAAACAGAAGATAATTATCAATAAATATAATAACAATTATCCTTATATGGAAATATCTCTTATAGAAAAACTATTTGGAAATATTATTACAAGGACAGAATCAAATCTGATTATTGATTATTCAAATTTGTCTATAAGTTATAAAGATAGTATTAATTTAATAGCAAGTGTATATCCTGATATTATGAGTGATTCTTTACCTATATTATCTCTAATTATATTGTTTTATCCGTTGATTTCTCTTGTGGATAATAGGTTTCCAGATAGATATAAATATATAGAATATTATAAAGATCTTGGATTAGATTCCAATATTGTAGATTGAAATACCTATATTTTAAGTCATTCTAAATGAACTGTTTCTAAACAAAACTTTGCATGTGATCCTTTTGACTTATTTAGTATAAGAGAATCTTGATTGTTGTTATTATTGTGAATCTATACTAAGAAAAAACTTATAATAAATAATTTTTCTATTTTAAAAAGATGATATCATGATATAGAAAATGTTTTAAAACTAATAGGAGCGTCTTATGAGTATTAGAAAATTTGGTAACTGGATATTAGGTACTGAGATTAATCAGATTGCTTATTTTGATCAAAGAGATAAGTTGATTGATGCTATTTCTTTTTGTTATAATAGATGAATTGATTTCAAAGTTGTATGATGTTTAACAAATACTTTTCTAAAATTAGAGAATAAAAATAAAAAGCTTTTTGTATATAAAAAGCTTTTAGTTGATGGTTATGATATATCCAATGATTGAACTGTTGAATTAGATTCATGAGTATTGTTGTCATCTTTAGTAAGTAAGCTTAGTAGTTTATGATTTGATGGGTCGTATTTACGATGAATTCCATGAACAGTTGGTGGAGCTGTTATAAATAACTCATGATCATGAAAATTATGATTATCTATATTTGATAATCTAAAATATGTTATATATTATGATGAAAAATGAGATTTACATAAAGTAGAAAAAAAAGATTTGATTTTCTGAAAAAGATTTTCTCAATTTAAGTATATGACTAATATCTTTATAGATAAGGTTGGTCTTAAGTTTGATTATAAAGGTGAAGATAATGTTAAGAATTTAATAAATGAGAGAGATAAATATAGAAAAACATATAATAAAATATACCAAAGTCCCTCTTTATGAACTATGTATATAGGCAATTCTTATCAAAAGGTGTTGGATCATAAATATGGTTGATTAGTAATTAGTAATAATAAAATTATATGAGAATATAATCAGAATATTGCAGAAGATTTTTTGCCATTTGTAGAAAAATTAGACAAAAAATATTATTTAGAAAAGGAGATAGAAATATATGACGATCTAATTGATAACCAAAATATCTACACAGGGGTATTGTTTTATGATTCTAATTGAAATTTTATAATACAAAAGAGAGATCATAAAAAAAATATCAAAAATAGTTGAAAATATACATTATTTGGCTGATGACTTGAAAAGTGAGAATTAATTATTGATGGAATGTTAAGGGAGGTATATGAAGAACTAGGTATTTCCTTAAAAGAAGAAGAGATAGAGAATAGGCAATTATTTATAAAAAAAGAAAATATGGACATTACTAGATGTTTTATTTTTGTTGTAAAGAAAAATAATATATATGATTTTAAAAACCAAACTTCATGTAATGAATGATATCTAGTAGTAGAAAATATAAAAAATATACAAAATATTATGAGTAATGACCTTTATTCTAAAGTATTAAAGAAATCATTGTTATATACTTTTTTCGATTAATGAACGTGTTATAAAAACTAATTTTATTATCTATTCTAAACATAACTATGTATTATTTGGTTTCATGATCAAGTTGATTTATTTGATATCACGTTTCTGATTTTCTATTGAGACAGTGATATAATGTAGTCTGATTGGATATTGAAAATGATTATTATGATATATCTTTGAAAGAAGCAAGGAGACATTTATTAGAAAAATATAAGAATTTTGTATTTATAAAAGCTGATCTAAAAAACTATGATGATATAGAGTCTGTTTTTCAAAAATACAATTTTCAAAAAGTGTTCCATTTGGCAGCTCAGGCTGGTGTTAGGTACGGAGAAATAAACCCCAAAGCGTATATTGATTCTAATATAACTGGTTTTTGAACTATTATAGATTTGGCAAGAAAATATTCTGTTGAAAATATGGTTTATGCATCTAGTTCAAGTGTTTATGGAGATAGAAAAACTAATAGTCCATCATGATTATCAGATAGTTCTGATAATCCTAAATCCTTGTATGCTGTAACCAAAAAATCTAATGAATTGATTGCAAAGTCATATAGTGATACTTTTAATTTTTGATCTGTTTGACTTAGACTTTTTACAGTCTATTGACCTTTAGGAAGACCTGATATGGCTTATTTTGATTTTACTAAAAAATGTGTATCATGACAAGAAATAACTGTTTTTAATAATTGAAATATGGAAAGAGATTTTACTTATATAGATGATGTTGTTAAATGAATTGTTTTGGCTGCTGAATATTCTACTTTTGGTAAGTCTTGTATTTTTAATTTAGGAAATTGATCTCCTGTAAAGATAAAAAAAATTATTTCTATTATAGAGTCTTTTTTTTGATTTAATATTAATAAAAACTATTCTTCGGCGCCAAAATCTGATGTAGATAAAACATGGGCTGATATATCGATATCAATATCTGAATTATGATGGGGCCTACAGTTTCCATAGAAAATGGATTACATGAATTCTTACAGCGGTATGTTTCTTTTTATAAAAAGTGAATTTGAAAAAACATATAATGAGGCAAAAACAGTTATAAAAAATCCTTTAGCATCACGAGATTTAGAGGATATTGAGATAAAGCGGTTACTAATTAGAGTGTGCTTCAACAACAAAATTTACTATAAAAAAAATCAGGGTTTGCACACCCCTGAAATATCAGTTCTCTATACTAGTTTTGGTTTATTTGAACCATCAAAAACCCTAAATTTGGACACACTAACTTATGTTCTGAACCCTCTAGGTTTAATTATGAAGAGATTCTAGAGGAAATCTATAAGTTCTGAAACTTCGCCAAAATGATAGGGGATAGGGTAATTATGGAAAGAAATTAGAATCTGATTATGTTTGGGTAGTATATAGGAGGTGGATATTTATATTTGATTTATATTATCCAAAGTGTAAAATTAAATAAAAGGAAAAATTTAATTTATAAGTTTTATATAATGTTTTCTTTTCAGTTTCAACTAGATATCGAAAAAGATCTCAAAAATCGAGTAGATTGATGTAATAAAATTTCTCATGGAAAAAATTGGAAAGAATCATTGTCTCCAGAATATCAAGAAATAGCAAATAAATTAGTATGAATAAGTTATGAAGAAGCAAAAGAGTTTATGATACCATATCTAAATAAATTATATAAAGATAATAAAATACTTATTGATACGGTTTTAATTAAATCTCAAAAGATATTTCAAGAAAAATTTGAACAAGCTTGTCTTTGTATGGAAAGATTAACTAAAAGACCAATTTATAGAAAAGATTTTACTATTTATCTTACAACTTTTCCCCGTGGTCCTTATGATTATGAAAAATGATATATATGGACTTGTATCTTTTGGAATATTGATAATTTTCTTTGAAATTTTCTTCACGAACTACAGCATTTTCAAGTGATACATTATTATAAAGATAGTAATGCTATGAAAGATTTAACAAACGAACAATTTGAATTTCTCAAGGAATCACTGACAGTTATCTTAAATGATTCATGTCAGCAATTTTTAGCTAAACCAGATAAATGATATCTGTTACACAAGGAATTGAGATCAGATTTACGAGAGTATTGGAAACAAAATAAGAATTTTGAAAAGGTGATAGAGTATTGATGTGACAGAATAAATGTTTATAAAAATGTTGATAAAACACTATAAATATATATAAAGAGATAAATAAACAAAAAAGAAAGGAGAAAATTATGATACCGTATAGAAATGGTCAATTATTAATTATTCCGATAGATGATATGTTCTATTCGGTAGTTAATCCATATATAAAAGATGGATTAAAGGTCATTAACAAAATCCAGTATAATGTTTTAATGCTTATAGATGGTAAAAAAACTATTAAAGAAATAGCAGATTTCTTTGTAACGACAGAAGATAATATTAAGTTGGCCTGTGATATTTTATCAGAAAAAAACATAGTTAATTATTCAAATATTTTTGATGATATTTATTGGGATACTACACCTAAAAGTTTAAATTTATGGATTCATACGACAAATAATTGTACTCTAAGGTGTTCGTATTGCAATATTCATACATTAGGATTTAATAATTATCTCGAAGATGAAAAAATTAATATTTTATCTGAGAAAATTATTCAAACAGTAAAAGAAAAAAATCTTAATTATGTTTCGTTGCGGCTTGCAGGAGGTGAGCCTTTCTTAAAATTTAAACAATGGAAAGAAGCTATAAAAAATTTAAAACAACGATTAATCCAATTAAATTGTAAACTAAGGATAACTTTTCTTACTAATCTTACTATTTTATCAGACGAAATTATTTCATTTATTAAAGAAGAAAAGATTGGAATAGGCGTGTCTTTAGATGGATTAGATTCTTTTCAAGATAGCACTCGTTATTTTAAGAATGGTGATGGTAGTTTTAAAATTGTTGAATCAAATATAAATAAATTAATACAATCAGGTGTTAGACCAGGTATTATGACTGTTGTGTCTAATAAAAATATTGATGGTTTGCTTGATTTTACAAAATATTTGATTAGAAAAAAAATACCCTTTAGATTCTCTTTTGTTCAAAACGAAAGTCTTGATATAAAAAAAGTCTCTTCGGTATTAAAAGAGTGTTATAAAGAATTATCTTCTGCTATTGATAATGGTTATGAGTTTTCTAAAAATCATAAACTTTGTGATTTAAAGTTCTCAGACCCATTCTTTCAAACATGTAGTAATGGTTTTTCAGGAGGTGCTTTGTATACAGATGGAAATATATATTTCTGTCATACACAATTTGGGGTAACGGATTCTATAGGATCTATATTTGACAAAGAAGATTTGCTATCGATAATTCAGAAAAAAAGTTATTACGGAGAAGTTAATGATGACTGCAAAAATTGTAATTTAAAATATATTTGTACAAGTGGTTGTCCTTTAGAAAGGGTGAATGGAAAAGATCCTCATTGTGTTTTGTACAGAGAATTAGTACCAATTGTGTATAAACTAATGGGAAAAGAAAAATTGTTAGAAATCAAAAAAAATATATAATTTAAATTCAGAAAGGAGGTTTCTATGGATAAATTATTGGGTTTCGGATTTAATGATGCAGTGGTGTCATTAAAGAATGCTGATAAATTATATAAAGATTGTTCAGCATGTTCTGATTGTACTGATTGTAATTGTGATTGTAATGATTGTGGTTCAGATGGCTGTGATTGTAATTGCGATTGTCATTAATGTTAATAATTAAAGAGATTCTTTGTTTTCAAAGGATCTCTTTTTTTTAAAAAATCCCACATTTTCGTGAGACTTATTAGGTCAGAATTAGATTTTTGGAGATGACGGGAATCGAACCCGTGTCTAAAAGGCATAATCAACAATTTCTACCACTATAGATTATCTATAGGCCTATGGTTTTTCAAGTTACTAGTACAGGCAAGCTTTGGCCGATAAACAGGCGAGCATTTTGTCCTAGCAACATAATGTTTTCCTTCTTAGGGCGACCTGAAAGATAGAAGGAGTCAGCAGTCAGGATGGTTACTGTCTAAATTAGACTGCGTAAGCAGGACTAACAAGAGCAGCTCTCTTTAAAAGAGATTTAGATGCGTTAGCATTTTTTGGTTGAACGATTAGTATACTCGGTACGCTCATCGAGTAGTGGCTGTCATCAATTATGAAGTCCCTTTATCAAATCCAGAGACATCCCCATACACTTTAATTATATAGATTTTCTCACAAAAAACAATCAAAAACATTTTTTATCCTTTGAATATACGTATAAATTGATTATAGGTTACATATTTGTGTCATAATTTTTTACATGCAAGATTCTTATCATCGAAAAATATTTAAAATACTATGAACCTTTGTTTTGCTGCTGGCTCTCTTTTTGGGGATTCCTATGCTTGTCTATGCAATGGTCTATGGGTTTGGGGCTTTTCAATTGTTTCATATGATTGGGTATTCAGGGCCTTCGTTGATGATGGATTTGTTTGTAAATATGGTTCCTATCATAATGTATTCAACTTTTGGATTAATTTTAATCTGACTTTTGATAATATCTATCTTTTTCCAAAAAAAACGAGCGTATAAAATATTGTTGATAATATCGAATTTATTTTGTTTTTTTGGTTTATTGTTCGTTGTTTTAAAGACATTTCATTATATTCCAAATTTCTTTGTAAGTGTTATAGTTGGAATAATCCTTGCGATTTGAGGTTTTGTTTCTTGGGTTTTATCTTTGTGAGTAAAATGACGCAAACTAAAATCATTTATTTTCCCATTAATTATATGGATGACTGCCTCATTGTCTTCAATACTCCTTTTGATGCTTTTTCAAGATGATCTAGTTGGGAAAACGTATCTTAATGAATATTGAAATATTGTTACATCATTTCATGCTCCCTGGTCTTTAAATATAAATGAATATGTTTTTGTTTTGTTTTTTTGATTTAGTTTGTGGATATCTCGTTTCTCTATCTTATCTATCAAATCTTATCAAGAAATTTCACAAAACCGTAAATACAATCGAAAATCGTTTTGATTATCAGTCTTGGCTATAACTATTGTCTTGTGAGTTATCGCTTATCTCAAAAAAGATTTTTTTGTGGCTCCAAAATATGATATATCTCAATATCAAAACATATTCATCAAAAAATGATATCAAGAACATATTGCTACCTGAGATAATATATACTATCGTCAAAATCAATGGTTGCTTGATCATACAAACTTTTTGGACAAAACAAATCAGAATCCTTTTGTTGTTCAAAATTATCTTTCGCAGACAGGAATTATACAAAGTGGGTTTGCCGATTTTTGGCAAGAATTTTCCGGAGATTTTCGCAGTGAATTTTCTAATATTGCTTTGATATCTTCTGGTGATTATTCTATGGTCCCTATAGATATTCCACATTATGACGCTATGGGATTTCCAGAAGAAAGACTTAGAGAAAGAACAAGTATAGTAAATGCTGTTGCTACCCAGTTGTGTAGGTTGGGGCAATGCCAAGAATGATTTGCATATCGAAAAGATCGATTTGTTTTTGCAAATAAAAGACTTGAGAATGGAGCGGGGATATTTTGATCTCTTGTTTCTATAGTAACAGTCCAAAAATCTCTTTCTGGCACACAAGAAATGTTGCCATATCTTTCCTCTCAACAGAAACAAGAATTACAATCATTATTAATTCCTTATGATACTTGATATCTATATCACAATATGATTGTTCAAGAATATTATTTTGTGCATCAAATGGGGATAGAAAGTAGTAAATATTTTATGCAAGAACAAAACATTTCTGCTCCAAAATTTCTTTTGGATTTGGATTATACAGAGTATCTTATCAAAAAACATTTTGTAGAAGCTCTTTCTAGACAGCAAAATGAAATTATATTTGATTATGAAAATAAGCGAAAATTTTCTTATAATATACTAGGAAATTCTATACTCAATGCATTATTGCCAAGAGTTTCTCATATTTACAATCGTTTTGAAGAATTGGAAAACCAAAGATACAATTTTTATAGGAAAATATATAATTAACTATAAATATATTGATATTTGATCTGAATATTGTATAAAATAAAAAAGTAAATAAAAAAAATAAAAATATATGAGTGAAACAGCTTATCAAAAATGTGAGATGTGTGGCAATAGAGTACACATAAATCACACATGTAAACAGTGGAATAAAGAAAAATGTCAGGGAGATCCCTGGGAAGTTAGAAAAAAGCTTCAATCAAAAATTGATGATCTAAAAAAACAAATTCGTGATACAGAACTTGCTGTAAATGATATGAGATCATCACTTGAAGAGTATATGGAGCAATTACTCAAGTCACTTTAAAAAAACAGCTGGTTATTCGCCAGCTGTTTTTGTTTTATTCTACGATTCCCATTTTGGGGAAGAAGCTATATATGATATTGTAAAACGAACTTACTACTTTGTCCAACCCTTTTTCTTGCCCAACCATTTTTTCGGTCAAGATTCCTTCCAACTTAAACATTTCTTGTTCTACTTGTTTTCCAAGTCTTTGGAAAAGATCCATGTCTTCATCTGGATTTTCGTTGATATCTCTAAATGTCCAAAAAAGTTCTTCTTGCGTTTCGAAAAATCTCTGGAAAAGCTGTCCTCATTTGGTTTTACTTAATCAACCAATTTTTTCTCTAATATATCAATCAATAATCTGATTTATTTCATCTTGTTTTTCCTTGTCTATTCACGTAAAAATTGGCCCAAAGACAGGGTGTTTTTGGAGATCTGATAAGAATGGAACAGCTTTTTTTTGTTCTTCCAAATTTTTTACAATAGTCAGAATTTGTTCTTGTTCAGCTTGATTCATTTATTTAGTTTATAATTAAAAGTTTATAGTTTGTATTTTATTATTGGTTAATTGAACAATACAATAATAAACAAATATATAACAAGTGAACGCTTACATTTGCCTGTGTTTTCTACCGTTAAGAAAATGTAACAGTGAATGGTTATATATTGTTTAGTTCTTAAAACTTAGGGATTTAGTTGGATTAGATAGATTAGAATCGAGCAATAAAAAGAATAAATAAAAGAAGGAAATCATCACCAAACCAACATTGTTAGTAGCCAAAAAGCAGCGATACAATTATAACTAGAACATAATTTCAAATATGATACTGCCTTGATGATGGATGAATTTTATTTATCTTTTATTGCGAGAGAATCTTATTCTTATTAATTTTTCTTCATCCATAATTTCCTAATTGCATCCAATGATAAAGTAGATAGCAAAAATCCAACAGTAGGTACAATAGCATTGATAAACGGCTTTGCTAGTCCTGCAGAAAAGAAAAATATAACTATCACAATATATGTCAAAACTGCTATACTTGCTTTTCTCATCCAACTTGTTTCCCATTTTTTATCTTCTTCTACGCGTTTGTTTCTTGCTTTTATGTCTTTGATTTCTTTCTCCAAACTTTCCAATGTTGATGGATTCATATTACTTTTTATAATAATAAAAATACCCCAAAGAGGCATCCAACAACAAAATGATATTATTCCAAACAAAAAAATCAATCTGATTTTATACTTCTTCCATATCCATTCCTTCCAAAAAAACACCACCATTGTAAGTGTCTTTTTTGATTTTTCCAACCAATGAAATTGTGTTGGAAGAGATACTTGAGGCATCTTCACCTTTTCCCCAAAAGAGGGAGGTGATTTTTTCTTCTCCATGCGTAGCATGGATTTTGAGATGTCATTTACCATTGTTTCCTACTTTTTCAATTTTGTTTACACGAGTATTTTCCAATAAAAAAGTCGGTTCTCCATTTCCTTCTCAAAAAGGAGCAAGTTTGTCAATTTTACACAAAGAATCAAGATCCCATTCGTGATGATAAAGCTTGGTATCTATGCTTATAGTTTTTTTGAGATCTTTATCTGAAATTTTCTTTTCACAGTAATCTTGGAAATGAGCAACCAGTTCATCTAGATTGTCTAGATCAACAGATAATCCCCCTGCTCATCTATGACCTCCAAATCTTTGCAAAAGATGACCAGCAGATTTTATCATTTCGATAATATCGAAATAATCTGGCCCCCTCAAACTAGCAACTGCACTGTGTTTTTCTTGATCAACTTTCATAACCATAGATGGTTTGTAGTATTTTTCTGTAAGCCTTCCAGAAACAATTCAAACTATACCTTCATGAAAATCTTCACTATATACCACAAGAATTTTTTTATCCAAATCAATATTTTGTTCTGCAAGTTTAAACATTTTTTCTTGCACACTTCTTCTTTCGGTGTTGATTTGTTCTAGATTTTCCAAGTAAGGGATTTGTTTTTCTCCAGAGTAGAGTAGTGAATAGAGACTATCATAAGGAGATGTCATTCTTCCACCAGCATTTATTCTTGGTCAAATAACATATCCTATATGATATGTATCAATTGGTTGTTTTATGTTTAGATAAGTCAAAAATCCTCTAAGAGAAGATGGAACTTTGCTTTGTTTGTTGTTTAATATTTCAAGTCATCTTTTTACAATAATTCTGTTTTCGTGAACCAAAGGAACAACGTCCGCAACAGTACCAATAGCAACTACAGGCAAAAAATAATTGAAAATCTGATTTTTTTGTTCTTGATTAAAAGTGCTTCTTGTAAGTAATGCGCAAATAAGTTTGAATGCAACACCAACACCAGCCAATCATTTAAATGGATAATTTGGAGAAATTTGGGGATTTACCACTGCAACTGCTTGAGGGATGCTTTCCAAATCTTGGTGATGATCAGTTATAACAAGATCTATTCCTAGTTCTTTAGCATAAAGAGCTTCTTCAAGTGAAGCGATACCATTATCAACAGTAATAACCAAATCAATTCATTTTTTTTTCATATTATCAATGTGAATTTTTTTGATACCATATCATTCTTTTATTCTGTCAGGGTATTGAATGCTTATGTTTTTATAATTTAGATGTTTATTTATAAATTTATACAAAATATAACTAGAGGTTACTCAATCAACATCATAATCTCCAAATATCATAATCTTTTGTTTGTTTTTTATTGCAAAAATTATCCTTTCTACTGCTATTTCCATATCATTTAGCAAAAAAGGATCCAACCAATAATCCTGAAGTCTTGCTTCCAAAAAAGCATCTATATCTTCAGTAATATTTCTGATCTTAAGTAGTCTAGTAAGTAATTCTTCGTTTGGGTTGTCATAAAGCACTTTGTAGTTCATATCTGAGGTTTTTTATAAACATTTGAATATTGATATCGAAAAATAAGTATATTATTTTTATTTCAAAATACAATCAAAAAAGTTTTTTTATTTTTATTATTTTTATAATTGTCAATACCAAAATATAAATAAATAGTCTGATTTTTTGAGTTTTTTTGTATTCTCAATATAATGGAATTGTTTTATATATATTGTTAAAATAGTTTATATGAATTATATTACTGTTGATCATTTAGCACATATTACACATGCCAAGAGAAAAAAACACAAAGTTTTGGGTTTCTTGCGTGAAATAAAATTATTGATTATGTTTGCTGCTGTGGCGTTTGTTTTCGTTACTGTTTTTACCAATGCTCAGTTGTTTTTGTCAAGTTTTTCAAATTTATTTAGCACACAAAAACAAGTTTCTTCGCAAAATATAAAAGAAATTATGCAACAAGATAGTTCTATATCCTCGATAGTAGATTATCAATTTCAAAAGGAGCAGGAAGTAGATAGATTAGTTGAAAAATATCAAGATCAGAATTGAAAAATTTCATCTCCTCTAGCTCAAGATATAGAAGAACTTTTGTCAGAAAATATCAAATGATATGATTTTTCTTTCAATACTTTGCCGCCAACAAATAGGTTAATAGTACCAAGATTCAATGTTGATGATCCTATTGTGATTAGTAAGTATACAAATATGAAAGAGTTTATTTATAGAAACTATAATGAAGAGCTCAAAGAGTGAGTAGTAAAATATCCAACAACTCCAGAGCCTGGTCAACCATGAAATACATTGATATTTGGTCATACCAGTCAAGAACGATGGAAGCATAATCCATATTGAATGGCTTTTGCTCATATTGCAAAAATGGAGTTGGGTGATGTTTTGCAGATAGTATGGAAATGACAATTATACGAATATAAAGTAGTAGATATCCAAGTAAAATACCCACAGCATGTAAATGATGCTTATATGGAATACGCAAATACTTCCAAAAATTATCTAACTTTGATGTGATGTTATCCTATTTGATCAGCAAAGCAAAGAATTTTGGTGATAGCAGAAGAAATTAGTTCATAAAATAAAGAGTTCTCTTGAAGTTTCTTTCCCTATGTATATATTACATGCACAAAAATAAATATTTTTTATTTTATTATTTTTTTCTTATGAAAAAGGCTTTGGCTATTTTGGGTATGCTTTTACCGTTTTTCTTTTGAATTCTTTGGATAATAAGTGCTCTTTTGTTGAATGAAGTTCCTATTGAAACAACAAATATTATGATAAATCTTTTATACATCAAAACATTTTCTGGAATAGGTTTTTTGTTGTGAGTTGTAACCATGTTAGTTTCAATTATATATGTTTGAAGAGAAAAATGATTAACACAAAGTGAAATTATCAAACCATCATGGAAACTTGCAAGAAAAAATGTTTGGAAATATGCTTTGTGAATAGTTTTGGTGTTTATATTACAAATTTTTCAAAGTGAATTGTCAGATCCTAGTCGTCCTACAACTTTATTTGTATCTGTTTTGATAATTGTTTTTGGTGTTTTATATATACGAATAGATTTTGGACTAAAAAAATTAAGTCTTGCTATTATTCAAGAGAAGAAATCAAGAGCTGTAGATATTTTCGTAGATCCAGAAAAATTTCTCAAATATTTGATTGCATATATTATTACATGAATTGCTATATTTGTTTGAATTATATTGTTTATTATTCCATGAATACTTGTAGCTTTGAGGTTAAATATGGTTCCATATCTTATTCTCGAAGAAAATCTTGGTCCATGGCAGGCAATTAAAAGATCTTGGAAAATTACAAAACATAAAGCAGCAAATTTATTTGCTTTAAATATTATTATTGGTGTTGTAAATATATTGTGATTATTGGCTCTTTTTGTTGGTTTGTTTTGGACACTTCCATTATTTTATTTAGCAAACGCTATGTTCTTTACAAAACTACTTTCATTGGAAAAATAGATCCTGCTTACCGCCAGGCAGATCTGAATTTTTCTTTAAAGATCCACTGCTTAGTCAGTGGTTTTTTTATATATCTTTCAATAAATCAGTTATAATCGTATTGGAAACATCCATCCCTTTATCAGTCAACAATAATCTATCATCAACATCATAAAGTAGTCATTCATCTTTATAAGCTTCAACAAGTTCTTTATAATTTTTAACCAAAATAGAAATATATTTATCAAGATCAGATACCCCCGTATCAGTTCTAAGTCACAAGAAAAAAGATTCAATAAGTAGATCTTTTTCCGTCATAAAGACAGTCTTGCTTTGATCGATATAATCACCCTTGAGATATTCTACAAGGTTTGAAGTATTAGTCCATCTGACTGCTTTCACTTCTTTATCTAATCCACCTAATCCATCTAATCCCTCTAATCTACCTAATCTATCTAACCCCTCTAATCTACCTAATCCATCTAACCCACCTAACCCATCTAATCTACTAAACGATGAAGCACTAGGTCAAAATCCTATATAATTTTGCATAGTTCGATAGACTCTATTGTGGATGCTGCTTACTCCAGGTTTGGAAAAGTTAGAAGATTCATATCTATGATATCAAGCATCCAAGATTATATCTTTTAGATAGGCAAATTCA
>Ga0334893_1000338_pt1 | contig 69859 bp, 91 predicted proteins | sample GraSluR3_MG_5_FD_207218 | JGI IMG/M metagenome (GOLD analysis project Ga0334893, IMG submission 207218) | Sludge microbial communities from methane-producing bioreactor in Wageningen University, Netherlands - Granular Sludge_09_05-R3 | ecosystem: Engineered > Bioreactor > Anaerobic >...
AACGCATGAATTACTCCATACGCTGGTTACTGACTAAGTGGCTGCCCTACCTTTACCACTACAGGACTTTCACCTGTTAGCATTTGCCAGCTTTGCTGGACGCGCACATCAATACTACCGTCTCAACATGAGGAGTGTGTTGACACAAGGGAAACAGGTGGTGCTTACTTAGTTTTATTGTAGCATATAATAGCCTAGGTACAGCATTTTGAAAGGATTTGTGGAAACATTTTTTCTTATAGGGTTTTATCGTAGCCTATCGAGACCAGAAAAAACCTGTCCACCGTTGGCATATCGTAGGCATTGCCAACGCAATCACATAAAAAGGGGACCACAACGGTCCTTTTTTTGTTGTGCACCCAGCACGGTCGCAATAACGGGTGAAAGTCCCGAGTGCGGGTTGATAGTGCCAAGCACATAGCCAAGAGCAAGGGTGTCTACGGCGACGAGAAATCTAAGGGAAGCCGGAGGTAAACTTCCGATCTGATTAACAGAAATCACATAATACGTCAGGCCAAGTCAAGACAAAACGCGATAATTCTTTATGTTTTTTATTATTTTTCCCAGGCATAAAAAAAAGAGGGCTGAAAAACAGCCCCCTCTTGTAATACGCTCGTATTTGCCCGTATTTCGTTTTTTTATCTTTGGTCGATTAATACCCCTCGATTTTAAATAAATCTTTAATCTCGTTAATTATTTAAGAGGTTTTTCCGCCAATTTTGCTATAAATATCATGCACAAAGTTAGCACCACGACTGGCGATCAAACCAGTGAAAATCATGCCCACATAAGGCACGTTTAAGGGTAGACCAACCAGGCTGAAAATATCAGCCCCTGCAGAGACAGCAACTATCACCGAAATGATGATGGCACCGATGCGGTCTGCGTTGACCTTCCCGTTGTCCCACACCATCTTCAATGTTTCCCAAACAGCTTCCGCCACCAAAGCGACAATTATAACAGTTACTATATCCATTTTATTTTTCCTCCTATTTTAAAATCTCAAGATCTTTGACATTAACAGCAGCAGTAACGGTCCCGCCTTTACCGATTACGACTCTGTCTCCATTAATCTGCATCACATCATAGGTAGTGCGGTAGACGAATCCTGCGAGCCCACGACCGTTGTAGTCCGTAGCTCCACTCTTAACCTTTACATGGGAGCCAACACGAAGGGTAGGCCTACTTGCCGGAGCCTGGGTCTTTCCTGGTGACACGATAGATCCGCCGCCATTGGTCGAGACGTGTACTTCGAAGCCTGAGTCGTTCAATTTCCCGGCCTGATTAATAGCATTGCTTTTGTTGGTAAAGGCTCCAGTTTGTACTCGATACAGTCTGCCGTCATATTTGATAATTGGCTCATAGCCTGCACCTATTAGTCTAGCAAACATGATGTCTGCGTTCTCCTTCTTCGAGAAAGCCCCCACCTGAACATAGTGAAGTCCTTGCGTCTTGGTCTCCACAGGAGGATTCATGGCCTTTTTAACATCGGCGCGGAAGGTATCCATGCTCTTTCCATGTTTAGGAAACCAATGCATCACATCAGCGTGGTTTGATGCGATTCCGAGCTTCTGTCCTTCTTGATGATCGATGATGACATTTCTCCCAAGCGGGTCCAGCTTAAACTCTTTGCAGAGATGAGCAAAAAGCTCAACTGCATTTTTATATGCAGCCTGGAAATAGGCTTCATTCTTTTTGGTGTCATATCCTATCATGGTAGCCCCACGATAAGTGTGGCCCTCAGGCTCGCACATCTCAATACCAATATAGTCATTGTTAGCGGTGCCGCCTGCATGCCATCCTCTATGATTCCAGGGTAGATACTTCCAGACTTCCTTGTTGTCCACAAAGCCGTGGACACAGACCTGGCGATTTGTTTCTCCGGCCTTATAGGACTTATTCCACCTGCTAAACCAAGCTCCTGCCATAACACCCGGAGTAGCAGTTGAGTGCAGCATCAACCCTTTAACCGTAATCTTTCTGCCTGCTTGATAACAATCATTCCTTGTCATGTACCGTTCATTAATTTTCATTTTTTTCATCCTCCTGTATTTTGTACAAACCATATAAAAAAGCCAAGCAGGGTAGATATAACCACACCCAAGGCCCACCTAATCGTAGATACTAGGCTTCTAATCTGTTCGCATAAATTCTCGACTTTCGTCTCTGATCTAGATTGGAATTGCTCGATCTTGTCAATGCGCTCCCCATGGTTGTTCATCCTTCTTTCATGCCTGCCAAGTTCGTTGTTAATCCTTTTATGCTCTTGAACACACAGCTCTCTGTTATACTCCATCGTTCGCCTCCTTTTAAGTAATAAAAAAAGACCTGATCAGGGTCTTTTAATCTTCCTTTTCTCTCGGTTTTGTTTCTTGCTTAATATCTTCTTTTAGTGCCTTTTGATAAGCATCCATTTCTTGCTTCTCTGTGAAATGATAGTGACGATCGACGTCTTGCTTAATTTCATCGACAATCGGTTTCAAAAGAGCTACATGTAGCTTGCTCTCATTCAGGGCTTTCAGCACCGCCTCCTTTGTCTCTTTGATTTGAACAGTGATAGGTTTATTCATTTGCCGTTTCCTCCTCTCTTAGAATGTCTGTGGTTTTGATTTTACTCAATGTTTTTTGCAAGCAAATTCTTTCTTGAACCTTTAATTCTTTGTGATCCGGTCTGCCATGGCTAAGTATCTCATCTATCCACTCAGGCGGAGCAAAGGGGACCTTCAATGTTTCAGGTGCATCAAGCCATTGTTTCTTCCAAGAGTTGTACTCTTTCTTCTGCTCATCAGTCAAAAAAGTTGCTACTGCGAGATAGTCAGTTTTAAAAAGCTCCTGATGCCTCATAGCTCTTATGTCTGACTTCACCCGCCACTCTTTATGTTCTTTATGTTCTTTAAACTTCTTAGACTTCTCAGACTCAGTAAAATCGTAGTAACAATCGAATATTTCCTCTGATGTGGGTAGATCTTGCTCGTCAACAATGACTAATTTACATCTCAAATTTACTGATTCCTCATCTAAAGCAAGAGATGGTAAAAAAGCTTCATTTCCTTCGTCGTCTTTTACTTTGTGACAAGCAGATATTGCGTAAACTATATTATCCTTATCAATTAAAACTGTATATTTTAGTCCCATAATACTGCCCCCCAGTTTATACCAGTTGATACGGTGTTAGTCCTATATATCGCAACGCTACACCCTGTGGTAGAGTGACTGTGAGTGGAAACCTCTAAAACTTGTGAACCCGGAACCGAAGAGTTAGCTGTTACAAATGGTCTAGGGTTACTAGTAAAAGTTTTACCATAACTCAAACTTACAGACGTTGGTGAATTTGCGGTAGGTGACATTGTGAAATAACCAGATGCCATTGGGCTAGATCCATCGTGCCATAATTCCGACCAAGAACCCCAACTACTTCCCGTAGAATTTCTAAACCAAATTCTATTACCACCTGTTCTTTGTCCGTAAAACTGAGTAACATAATCTCCTCTGCCAAAATTTAATAGTGCTCCATATTGGGATGGGTATCCATTTGCGGTCACTGTTGAACGGGTACTAGTAATACCATTCTGCCAAGTTGACGGTGTGGCGCTACTAGTTAATGCGTTATCTCCTAGGTCAGTGATACTAGATGAGGTGTGTGTATGTGAAGCATTAGCCTTAGTTGAGGGGTTAAAGTTTCCGTCATGCCAAATACTAACTTTTGTTCGCCAATTATTTCCTACTCCAGATTGTAGATAGAAATTATCGTTTGCACTAGTTGAAGCAGGACCACTAATCCTCCATGCGGTATGATTTGAACCAGTCCAACCCTTAATTAATAACCCTGAGCGCCACGACTCACCATCATCGAAATAACTAAATAATGGAAGTATCGCTCTGTCAGGAGCATCTGTAGGTGTTGGATAATAAACTGCTGAACCATTTGAGCCTTCCATCGCTCTACAGTCATCTATAACTAAAGCACCATTCGCGTTTACAACTGTTCGAGGTCCTACATCTATAGAGCCACCTGTAAGTTTTAAATTTCCCTCAATATTGGCATCGCCTAAAACATCTAGTGCACCGCTCTCCCATATCTTCCCGATGCCAAGTCCTGTCTTACCTATGCTGAGAGATACCTCGCCAGTCGGTATAATACTGATTGATGACGTTTGATTAAGCTGGTCACGAACAGAGAATTCAACTTCGAATGATTGGGCAGGGGAGTAGGTGCCATAATTATTACTTGCAGTCACCCCACTTGAGATGCCACTACTAGTCCAACTTCTAACAGTCGACCAGGCGCCATCTCGAGGACGGATGCGAATTTGATACTCTAAGGTGTTACCGGTGATCGTAGTGATCGTAGCACGTCGAACTATGTGAATTTGTGTACCCATTGTTAACACATTCCCCGATGAGTCCGCCCTGTAAGTATTGAATGTTTGAATCGAGGGAGAATTATAAGCCTGGACTGTGATACTCAGCGTCTGCGTTCTTGATCTTCCCCGGGAATCCGTCACTCTCACGGTGGCGGTTAAGCTGCCGGAGGAATTGATCGTATTCGTGGTTCGGTTATATGTGCCTGTTGATGATCCAGTATAAGCAGAACCATCAAACTCAATACGGAAGGATAGGGAAGATGTAGTCCCGGCCCCTCCACTGGCTCCGCTGATTGAAAAGGCAATCCTACTATTTCCTCTGATGTATCCGTTTAAAGCACTAGAGGAAACCGCACTATTTCCTTCACTGTGAGAAATTGAAAATGTTCCAGGAATGATGCTGGAACCAACAGAAACTGTCGCATTTCTGGTATGGACCCCAATTACTCTTCCAGCATCAATAGTCTCACACCTAAACTCAATGGTGGTGGAAGTTGACGTAGGCATAAGCCCATACATAGTGGTGTTGTTTGCCGCGGTAAAGGCAAACGTCGCACTCGTGCCGCTTATGGCCTGAGTCCTAATAGTGGTCGAGCCAATCCTGGCACGTACAGAGTGTGTGACAAAAGACCTGCTCCGGCTTATGTTTACGGTTGGATTTGACCCGATTGTAAAGTTCGGAGTATTGGATATAGTGCTAGCTGATGCCTTGCTTGCTGTCCTGTTTTGGGTAACAGCGCTCCCAATGTTTGTGCTCCCGCTTTTGGTTTGGACCCACAGGTTCACTGTAATACTCGAGTTGCTGCCCATAGCATCATAAATCTGTGCTTTTTGAGCATCAGATAGGGTGATTGTTCCGCCAGTTCCCACACCCGTCGTCGTCCATATGTTTGTGGTACCAATCCGCAACCTAACATCATGAGTAAAGCTAGATGATGCACGACTGATGGAATAAGAAATAGAATCCCCAATTACAAAGTTATTAAAAGATGATATACTACTAGCCCGAGGAATCGTATCTAAATTTGCAGATCCACTCGCACTAAGTCTGCCTACATAGGCACCGCTACCGAGCGTTATGTTTAAATCAAACCAACCACTAATCGATGCTGTCTTTGTCCCGTCGGAGTTGTGCCCAACGGTAAAAGAGCGCTCACCAACAAGCCAAGTGCCGGTCCCGCTTCGGTTTGTGGACGTGCTCCAGGTTTGAGTCGATCCATCTACTGTAGTAGAACCATTCTTTGTTGCCGAGTAACTCAGAGACCAGTCTGCTATCAAATACGTCCTAACACGCACGTTACTCGTATTATTTTCAATAGACTGACTCGTGATATCCCAGTCTAGCCTAATGCGATAATTTCCATTTGAATGATACGAGCCTAAAATACTTCCACTGGATGCCATTATTCATCACCTACCCATCTGATTAAAGTTATGTCATCTCCGAATTTTTCAATAAAGTGGTTTCCCACATAAAGTGAATCGCGGATTCTTGCTTTTGTGATCTCCATCTCGTGGTTATTTATCCATGCTATCCGATCTTCTCCTTCATAGAAACCTAACTCCTGATTATCAAGTCTCATCATGAATTCAGAACCTTCTACTTGACCGCGGGTACCAATTTCCAAGTAACCCTCAGCACTAAAGTTAAAGTAGTTCGTTATTTTTCCAACCTCAACATTTAGGCTATCTAAGTCTTGGGAAGCCTGCTCAAAATTAAAACCAATGCCTTCAATACCTGCAGTGATACGGGTGGCCATCATTTCTTCGATTTCACCCAGGAAACCACTGTATTCTTCTCCATCCCCATAGAGGGTCTGTTCTATCTCTATTGATATACCGCTTGCTGTTTGAGATATCTGAGTAGAGAGTTCCGTAATTTCTCCTTGCAAAGACCCAATCTCAGTAACAACGGAATCAATTCTTCCTGCCTCAATGGACAGGGAAGATTCTAAGGTGGAGATTGTACCTGTATTAAAACTTGAGCTATCAAGAGCTTCTCCTGCTTTGGCATCAATTTCGTTAAGCTCATCAATTTTGGATACATTTATGCTGAAATTGGATCCGTTCCAAAATAAGAAATAATCCTCTGGGCTGTCGCCGACTAATAGAGTTCCTTCTTCAAGGTTAAGGTGGACCTTTCCGCCTTTTAAAATCCCTGCATTCATTAAGTCAGCAGTGAACCCCTTGCCAGTTCCGAAAGTTCTCCAGTCCCAATCATCAGTGACCGGATCCCTTTCTGATGCAATAGCAAAAATGCCAGGGCCTAGATACAAGGCACCATAACTAGGAGATCCAGTCTTTGTGTTCTCGAGCAAGAATCCCTGACCTTCTATAACTTCCGCATTATCATACTCTCCGCTGGCTATAAGTTGATTCAATAGGACATCAATCTGTCCATCAAGCCAAGAAGTGGGAACAGGCCCATCGAACTCTTGACCTCTCTCCCAGATGCCCTGGTTACGGTTCACGATGGATTCAATTCTCGATATGCGTTTATCGTCGGTGATGGCGGGAAGGAAGTTTCCGAGCCGAATCTTTCCACGTTCTTTCTTTGTTCTAGATCTTCTTAATTCTATCACTCGTGCCTGCAGCTTTAGCTCTGGTTTGAATTCACGGTCTATGATGATTAATGTATCCCCAAGCCTGACCCTTTCATGGTCAAGACCAAACATCTCTAAGTCTATAAAGTCTACTTCATATGAGATTAACGGATCCGTTACTCTTGAAAGAGCAGCCTCTGTTTTCGACTTCAAAAGAGCCTTATCCTCTTCCATAGAGTCTTCAAATATACCCCATCGATGCCGCCTTGTTCCGTTTGGATTCAACCGTCCCCATCTTGCCAAAGCGTCTAGATCTTCAATATAATCTTTACCGTCGTTAATGTCGGCGAAGGTAATCCTGCGGCCAAAACCACCGGTTTCCATCTCTTCTCCTTTACCTTTTCCGATTAGTGCAGTCTTGACATTTCGCATATCGACCGTTCTTGATATTTGCTCTATGTCCTTTCCGTATTCTATCCGCTTACCAGTAATAGCACCTCTCCGGCTTATAACATCGACATACCGTCCTGTGACCTGATTACCAGTAACCACGACGCGAAACCGCACCTCACCGCCCCAGGTAGAGAGTAGGGTAGAGAGCGCCTCGGAAACCGACACCTCGTATGCATTCATTGAGTTTATCCCCAGGGAATCCACAGTACCAGCCTGCCACCTAGTGCCATCCAAAATGCTCATGAGAGCTAGCTCTGCGGTGGTGTTGTAAGGTCTTTTGTCTCGGATTATCTCATCATTTAATTCAGTGTAGATGTGCTCACAATAGGCCTCAATCTCAAATGCAGCGTCATGCTCCTCTTCCACTTCGATGACTTCATACTGCTGCCAGTGGCCATCAAGGTCCTTCAAAAGTACAAAGTTCCCTTCCTTGACTTCATCTGCGAACTCAATGTCTCCGGGAACCTTGAAAGTAAAAGTGTGGTCCTGATTCAGTTTTTCAATGTCTAGATCCTCCAGCAAGGGCCGGGTTTCATTTCCCAGAGTACATATGATCTTTTCATTTTGATCTAATAAGAACAAACAAATCCCCTCCCTTACAAGAATCTCGGTTTATACTCAATCATTAATTCTCCTGCCGTGTTCACATTGATATTGTTTTCTCCGGCATTCAGAGAGAAAAAATCGCTCTCGAATGTGATCTTGTCATTAATCCTGGATCCATTCACTCTTACCACCTCGTCCTTCATATCGATGACAAGCTCATCACCGGCAGAAAAACTATGATCAAGCAGCCGGACATAATGCGTTTTATCCAGGTGAGTGACTCTAAAGTCTGACGTTCCCTCTGAAAAGGTGAAAGTGAAAACCGGAGGTGTCTCATACATTCCGCTCGGACAATAAAACCCCGCAGGAAAGCTCGTCAGACTGTACTGAATGGCATTCTCATAAGTGAAAGGGTCATAGGATACCAACTCGATGTCGACCTTGCCTACGCTACCCTTACGCTCAACAGGAGTGGATCCCTCCAGGACCGCATAGAAATGCCTGCCGCCATCCGTGACCTGGATCTTCGCTGTGGTCAGAGTCCCTTTTTCGTCTTTAAAAAATCCTTTTAGTTCTTCAATCTTCTGCTCCAATTCTTCCTGAGATTCGCAGTTCTTAATATCAATCCGAAAAGGCCTGCTTTTTTCTCCTATATCCGATTTGTTCTTTCTCTTCCCAGGCCTTCCGGGTGTAGATACTGCATTATAAGAGACTGTGGGGAAGAGGTCGTCACCATAGCTCCAGCCTACGGAAAAACCGAGTGGTTTTATATCAATGTCATTAATAAGCACCCGCAAGCCCCCTCTCTTTTGTTTTTTGTAACTTGTACAATTTCCGTGCTATTTTCTCAACGTCCGCTTCTTCGCGGACTACCATGCCCTCAAGATTGAAGTGGTTGTGGATATCTCCGCCGCTACTCGGTTTTTCTTTTCCGAGTGCAGGGTTGTACTTTTTAGGTACGACAGATTCACCCTTGTGTATCAAGGCTAGCATATCTTGTGGCACTATGTTCGTTCCAGTTGCCAACTTCGGAATCCTAGGCAGTGATACCCTCGGGATAGTGGGTATCCCAAAGGATTTCCCACCAAGACCGGGAACCCATGACGGAATTTTTATTGATGGAATTTTATTTATTGCTCTGCTGACACCATTAATCATGGATTCGAAACCACCAATAACACCGTTCATAATCCCAGCTACAGCATTAGCGGCCCCTTTTGCGACACCCTTCATGCCATCCCACATGCGACCCCAATCACCAGTAACAAGGCCTATAAATGCGTTGAAAATTCCTTTAATGACTTCTAGTACACCACCAATAATCGAACTCACGCTTCTAATCGCATTGAAGGCAGTATCCTTGATAAATCCCCAAAGAACGTCCCAAATAGCCTTGATTGTACCGCCCCATCTCTCCCAGAAAGACTGAATCCTACTCATGATGCTTTTAATAACTTCATAAACCAACTCGATTACAAGCTTCACAATTTCGTATATTGAGGTAAAAACGTTATCGACAAATCCCATGATATCATCGCCCCATTTGGTCCAAAATTTCTTGATAGAGTCCAAGGCCCTGGCAATGATATCCCTTGCGGCTGATATAGCCAATGAGATGCCTTCTTTGATCTTCTCCCAAATATTAATGATGGCGACTCGGAAATCTTCGTTTGTTTTCCACAGATGCGTCACAATGGCGATTATACCCGCTATTGCAGCGACTGCAATGGCTATGGGACCAACTAATGCCAATATCGAACCATGGGATGCTATGATTCCTGCTTTTAACAGTTTAAGACCCGCAGTAAACCGGCTAACAGTCCTTACAATCTTAGCCACAATAACTAATGCAGGACCTATAGCCGCAACCAAACCCGCTATTTTTACAATGGTTTCTAAAACGCTTTGGTCCAGGCTCGCAAACCAGTTAACCCAACTAGCGATCTTATCCACGATCTGTGAAATAATCGGAATTAGAATCTCTGATATTTGTATGGCCACACCTTCCAGTGCTGATTTCAGTCTAGTGAATTGCCCCTGCAGGTTATCCTGCATTGTGTCGGCCATTTCAGTAGCAGCACCATTGTAATTCTTTGTTGCATCAGTTAGACTGTTGAAATCTTCCTCGCTTGCGTTTATGATGGCAAGCATTCCCGACATTGCTTCACGGCCGAAAATTGTGGAGGCCTTCTGCGCCTTTTGTTCTTCACTTAACCCTGCGAAGCTTCCTCTTAATTCTCCTAGCAGTTGATCCATAGGCTTCATTTCGCCGTTCGTATCGGTCATAGATATCCCTAGTTCTTTCATGGCTTTTTTGGCTTCGCCGGTTCCGTTCACCATTCGATTCAATGAACTCCTAAGAGCAGTACCTGCCTGGCTCCCCTTGATTCCGGCATTGGCCATCAGACCTAAAGCAAGGGCTGTGTCCTCTGCTGAATACCCCAATGCGCCTGCTACAGGTGCAACGTATTTAAAAGATTCTCCCAGCATCTCAACGTTTGTATTTGCATTCCTTGAAGTATTAGCTAGGAGGTCAGTAAAGGCGCTAGTTTGCTCTGCCTTCATCCCGAAAGCAGTCATGGCATCGGAAACAATGTCCGATACAACAGCAAGCTCGGATCCGCTGGCTGCGGCCAGGGCAAGTATGCCGGGCATCGAGGATACGATCTGATTTGTATCATAGCCTGCCATTCCAAGATACTTCATACCGTCCGCAGCTTCGCGCGCCGAGAATTTCGTAGTGGATCCTAACTCTTTAGCCTGGTTTTCCAACATTTCAAATTCTTTGCCGGTAGAACCAGTAATTGCTTTGACTTCACTCATTCCAGCCTGGAAATCAGAACCAATCTTAACGGATGCGGCCCCAATCCCGAGGATTGGTATCGTTAAGTTTTTAGTGAGTGTTTTACCCACGTTTTCCATTTTTTTTGAAACATATTCTATCTCTTTAGTAGCTCGCCTTAAATCTCTGTCAAAGTCTTTAAGATCTGCTCCAATTTTAACTAACAGTGCCATCCATTCACCTCCTTACTTGGAGAATTCAGATTTTAATTCTTTTAACGTTTTTTCTTTTTCTGCTGGATCAATAAAGTTTTCTTGAAGTTCTCCTTCGTCGTCATAGAGTTTATAATTTTTCCCAGTCCGTGCGTTTATATAGCCAACCCGTACTACAGAAACCAGTGTCTCCATATCATCTTTGTGTTTACGGTATTTTTCTTCGAGCATTAAATCAATTTCACGGTAGGTCATTTCGTAAAAATCAAAAACGGATATACCCAAATGCACTGTCGCAATTTTGAACATATCCGCCAGAGTGTAGTTATTTACTTCTTCATCGCCGGATGAACCGGGTTTACTTTTTTTTTGCCACTAGGCAAGGCAAGTTCTATCGCTTCGCCTATCTTATTGGCTACCATTTTTAAATCGGCATTCTCTATCAGGTCTCCTACAGTTTCCATTTCGATCTCGTCATCTTCCCAGCGCAGGCCGCAGTAGAGTATGGTTCTAATGTCGGCAAGCCCAGCTCCATCAGTTAAATTGCTGATCGACTTTCCGGTGATGCTCTCAATGTCGCAAATGGCATTCACACCCAGCCTCAAGTTTCTCATCTTATCTAATTCAATTGGTATTGATTTCTTCATGCTTTCCTTCCTCCCATCTTATTAATTAAGCCCCTGATAGAACCTTTTCAAGCTTTCCGTCTCCTTCGAGGGTAACGGAATACGTCGCCAGGTCGTCATAAGGGGCTTCGATTGGAAAGTCAGTGATGATTGCGCTACCCGTGTATTTGTTCCCAGATTTGAAAGCCACGTCAATGGTTACTTTCGTATTGTTCATATAAGCATCTTCAAGTGCCGCAAATGCTGCATCATCTTCTACCATTAGACCGTCACAATCCACTCCCCAGTTTTTAAAGCCTATTTCTTTTTCTTCCCATCCTTCGCTGTCCTTGGATGTGGAATCCATGGATTCAGCGCTACGATTTAACGTCGCATTCCTCTGACCTCCAAGAATATCTGTCCCTATACTGACAAGTATGTCTACTCCTTTTTTCTTTGGCATGTTATATCCTCCTATTCATATTCAACTCTATAAACCAACTGCAAAGTCACATGGACAAGCTCCATCGTTTCCCGTTTCACATCAATAAGCTGTGTTTCGTGATAACAAAAAACGTAATCATCAGTCTCAAGATCGTCTGCCAGCTCTTCTTCAATCAAAAATGCCAGCTTTTTGATGTCAAGCATACCACGATTCTCAGCCCATACTTCAACCGCGGTGGTTATTTGCTTTCCTGTACTTGTCTTAGTGTTAAAAGGCACAGCTCTGACATCACCGATTATAATATACTTAACCGCTTTGTTTTCTGGGACATAATCATAAACCGGCCAATTAATCTCTTGATTTTCGTCCATCTTTTTCTTCATAGCTTCTTGTAAATCAAATAGTAACAACTTTGTCCACCAACTTTCTCACTTCACGCTCATAATTCGGTCTTTCTGAATCCGCTGCAGGCTTCATAAATGGTCTAGCAGGCATGCTGCCTACTGACTTACCACTCTTGTGCCTTCTCGGTTGGGTCCCATATTCAGCTAGATGCCTGTGCGGTGCCTTACGAGGGAGAACTGTCGCCGCTGGGCCGTTTTTGTCAAATTGCTTAGGCTTTATAGCCCTGTACAACTTGCCCGTTTTTGGCCTGAATTTGGCATTAACGTTTGACTTTGCATTGCTTGCAATCTTCTTTGACGATCCCTCTACTATGCTTTTAAACTCATTGCGAAGATTCTCGTTGTATAATGACATCTTCCTGATAGTTTCTTCCATGTTTTCAATGCTGATATCAGACTTCATGTGCTACACCCTTTCAACGCAAATCAATTCCAATTCTTTGTTTTTTTCTTCAATGTTCATCACGTACTGAACATCGAATCGCCGGCCATCATATACAACAATCATCGAACGGTCAATGCCAGGACGATATCTGATATTGACTTCGTGGGTGAGTTCAGACTGGCCTTGTTGCGCTTCGTAAAAGTTGCGTCCCCTTATCGGTCTGACATAGGCCCAGGTCTCACATTCTAAATCCCAACCTTCGCCAGTTTCCCAGTCATCAGAATAACCACCACCACCGTCTGGATAGTTCTCGTTGAACTTCATGATTTTGATCCACTTGTTTCGCTTTCCCGGATTCATTCAGTATCACCTTCTGTCTCTTCAACAGGATCATAAGCATACTGCAGCTGCGTCTTGATGCTCTGAATCGTAATCCGAGTCCGATCGGTCGCTTTCCCGACATACTCCCGGTTCTCATACCAGTCTGAAATAAGGACCAACCGCAAAAGATTAATCAGTTTATTCCCGAGGTCCACATCTAATCCAAAGGCATTCTTGCAATAAACGTCACTAGCAGCTATCAGCGAGTCTATTAAACCATCCTCTGCAGTGTAGTCAGCATCAATCCTTAAGTACTCTTTCACATCGCTTCTGACCATTACTTATCACCGCTCTGCTTAGACTTCTCCTTTTCAGGTACTTTCTTGAGTTCCTCTTCGCTCAAGTCCGGAGTTTTTTCTTCTTTCTGCTCTTTCTTGATCTCAGTCGCATATCGGAAAGTTGTTAAAATCTCGCCAACTCTCTTGTTGACCGTTACCTCTTCGCCTTTTTTATATTTCTTGTTGAGATACCGACAATCGGTCTTAATTTTAAGTTTCATCCATTCTACCTCCTAAATAAAAAGATATAGAGAGGGAATATCCCTCTCTATTAACCTCCAGCAACTACTGTCTGAACTTCACCGAATACAATTGCATCTACGTCGAATGTAGCTACATCTTCACGAGTTATCGCTCTCATATCAGTTCTGTTTTTCTTGAATGCATCTCCGCCAATGTTGGTGGTCAAGAGAGACATTGCCTGGCGGTCGAACAGTACGACCCCCTCTTTCAGGGAACCACAAATGATCGGTGCAAACTCATTGCCAGTGTTCACTCTTGTGGGAAGCGTTTTGTTTGAATAAACCTCGACAGGATGTATCCCGAAAAGTCTCCTAACTGTTTTATTAACCGGATCCGGCTGCAGAACATACTTTCCGTCTTCATCTTTCAGAGAATCTAACCAGTTAAATCCGTCCTGGTTCGTAACTACGACGCTTTGTAAAGAAATCGCAGGATCAAGCGTCACGTTGAAGATAGATTTGAGATCATCAAACCCAGATACCGGAGTTTTAGTTAAAGTGTTAAGTAGGGTAACAATCAAGTTGTTCCTAGTGGCTACTTGCTTTTTAGCAAGCCATCTTTGTAAATATGTTCTCAAGTTTGCCGCATTGTCTGCAAGTAAATTGTTAGGAACCGGAAGGATACCTCCACGATCCTTTATGGTGTAGGTGATAGTTTTGAACTGCGGAGAATCAGATGCTGGTACATCGGCTCCTTCTGCAAATACAGCAAATGGTGTGAATTCCGCATCTTTCTCAAGAACCCTAGAGCCGCTCAAAGTAGATACAGGTTCTACTGTTACAAGGGATTCGAGAGATCTATGCTCTCTTTTTAGCTCATTGATTGCACTGACCTCGTCCTCGGGTATTAAATACCCGCCATCTTCGTCAGAAGTTGAAGATAAAGCAGCTTTTGATTCAAGTAGGGAAGCTTCTTCCTGGCTTAGTTTCTTTCCAGCAACCGCCTTGTAAAAAACATCTTTGTACTTAAGATCTCCGTTTTGCGGTCCTTTGTTCAAAGGTTCTCCTCCATTAGGCTCTTCACCCAAGGCATCCAGGGCTTCTATCTTTGCTTTAATAACTTGGATTTCATCCGTGGCCGCCTTAATTTCGTCTTTTGTAACACCCTCTTTATTCATAAGGGCTTGTGCAGCATTTTTCTTACTTGCAAGCAAGTCAAGTAGTTCTCTTTTATCTTTTCTCATTTTTTCAACTCTCCTTTTTTATAGTTCAGTTTCCAATTTCAACATGGCTTTCAAAAGTTCAACTTCAAAATCCTTTTGTTTCTCCGGTGGGGAAGGGGAAGGTTCTCCCTCTGGTTTAATTAAATCACCCAAGCGCTCAGGCGCGTTTGTGTATTTATCCAGTAATGCAGAGTCCACACATGCGGCTATAGCCTTTGTTTCTTCCAATTCATCGGCAAAGCCCTTATTGACACATTCCTCGGCACTTAACCACGTCTCGGCATCGACCAGGGATACAATCTCATTTCTTTCTATGTTAGCCTTAGCTTCATAGGCATCAATGATGGACCCTTCTATCTTGTCAAGGTCATCTGCAAGCTTCCTAAATTCGTTAGAGTTGCCAACAGCCCAGGACCAAGGCTTGTGGATCATCATCATTGCATTTTTAGGCATAATAACTTTGTCGCCAGCCATCGCAATAACGCTAGCTATACTGGCCGCCAACCCGTCAATATAAACATTGACGGAAGCGCTATGCCGCTTCAGCATGGAGTGAATCGCCTGGCCTGCAAATACATCTCCACCCGGAGAATTGATGTAAACATTTAGTGTGTTAATATCGCCCAAGGCATCTAAGTCGGCCTTGAATTCTTTTGGAGTGACCTCATCGCCCCACCATGACTCGTTGGATATCTCACCATACATTGTCAACTCACCAACACCTTCGCTGCTATTTTTCATTTCCCAAAACTTATGCGCTTTCTTTTTTCCCATCTTCTGATTCACCCCCTTTCTTGTTTTTGTAGTAAGCACCTATCTCTGTGAGTTTCTGCATGTTCCCATTGCAAATCAACTCGTCGCCGCCTTCTTTGGGAGACATCTCTTCTTTCTCACGGGCTTCATTTGGTGTGAGGAATCCCGACTGAATCCCTACTCTGTAAGCTTCGTATCGGGTTTTTATATCCGCCCGAAGAATGGAATCAACGTTAAACTTGAAGTAATATCCCTGCTTGATTTCTCGGTCAACCAAGAGCTTTGACATAAGCTCCTGCTCATACATAGTCAATATCGACTGTAATGTATCTACATAAAACTCTTTCTGCTGCTCTGCAATATTTGTGTGCGTAGCCCGGCTTAAGTCATTGAGCTGATGCATTTTGATTCCAAAAGCTGCAGCTATCTGTCGAATGGTCAGGTTTGATATTTCTGTGAATTGCGCATCTGTCATACTCGTATTAAGCGGAGTATAAGAAAAGCCCAAAGGCAACGGTAAAAGCTTGCCTGCATTCTTGGATCCGCCGACCATTCTCTCAAATCTTTCCTGTAACTTTCGCTCGCCAACCTCGCTGATGTCGCCGGTGTACTGCAATACTCCTTTTGCGAACATCCCTGACTTAAAATACTGGTTTATAAAGTGCTGGCCGCTCTGTGCATTCTCTATACTCGTCTTTAAGTAGTCTCGGACCGAGATGCCAACTAATCCATTTGTTACAAGACCTTTAAAGTGCAAAATCTCATCCGAGAAGAACTTCAGCTCCGATCCGTCACGACCACGAATTACATACCAGATAGCATCTTTCTGACCAACAATCCCAGCATCATCAATCCAAATTTCAACCTCACCAAAATCAATAGGGTAGAGGCCCTGCAACGTTCCTCTCCGGTCGTAGTCGGGAATAACAATCGCATTTCCGTGGTGGTTCTTCTGAAATTCCACCATCTTCCAAAAGTCTGAAGCACTCATATAAGGGTTAGGGCGCAATTTTAAAAATGGTGCTAAGTGATGATCATTTACTTTTTTCTTGCCTTCTTCGGTCTCCTGGTAAACTTTCAATGGCAATTTACTTACCGTGTCGCTAAGTATCCGGATGCAGGTGAAATAGGTAGCCTCTCGCAGTTTGTCGCCACTTAAACCATCTATATTGATGCCCAGATACTTTAAAAGCTCCTCGTCTTGTAGACTTATGTTTTTTATGAATCTTTTCTGAAACCAATTGAATAATCTCATTTTTCACCTCCTACCATCCCAACTGATCCAGGTAATCGTCGGTAATTTCTATGACAACTCTCGTGTCCAAAAGCATGGCCCGGACGTGAGAGTTAATCGCACTAGCAATCGGATCAATCCGATCTTTTGACTTTTCCTTATCTAGCTTTATGTTTTCGTTATGATCCTGGCGCGTTATGGCATTTCCAATCGACCAAGTGAGCACCGGATTGTTGTTGTGGATAACTTTCTTTTGATAAACCTGCTCCCTGAAATCTTTTGTTGGGCCTCCCAGTGTTTGGATTCCCTGTCTAACTTCAATCAAGGTATAGCCTTCTGCCTCCATATCCTGCATAAAAGAAAGAGCATTCCATGGATCCGCACAAATTTCTTTGATTGTGATCCCGTGCTCTTTTTCAAAATTCCTAATGTATGATTTTACAAAGGCATAATCAACTACTGAACCAGGTGTGGCTGTGATCCAGCCTTGCTGGACCCAAAGATCATAAGGTACCTTGTCTGAGTTCCTTTTCTCAGTAAGTCTGTCTTCTGGCATGAAGCTGTGACTCAGAACCAGGTAAACTTCACTATCATCCGCGACTATCTTAAATTCAAAGGTCACGGAGGTAAGGTCGAGCTTTGCGGACAAGTCAACACCGACGATACACTCTAAACCTTTGAGTGACGAAAGATCAACCTCTTGTCCGCAGGAGTTCCATTTTTCAAGACTCATGTATCCGTTGTCTTTTTGGTCTACCCAGATATTTAAGTTCTTTGTCAGGAAGTTCCTCATCTTCTCAGGTACATCCAGCGCTGACTTTAACTCAGATCTCAGATAAGCGAGGCCTTCTTTATACGTGGCTACAATCGGGTTTGCTTTTATCCAATTTGTCTCATCCTTGATGTCGTCTCCCATTTCCAATTCGCATATGATCGCAAAATACTCGTCGTTCTCAATAGGGGAGTTTTCATCTAAAATATTTGAAACATATGTGTACTCAGTGTAGCAGGGACTGGCTAAGTTGAAGCCCGCTGTCGTGATTATGACCATGAGCGGCTGTGGTCTTGCTACCATCCCGGATAGGATTACGTCGTATATCTCACTGGTCGCATGACAGTGGTACTCATCGACGATTCCTAAAGATGGGTTTGTACCATCGCCTGTTTTTCTGCTTTCGCGAGAAAGTGGCTTTATAAACGACCCGCTTTTAACATGCTTTATCATTCCATAGGATGTGGTATATTTTCCTTTGAGCAGGGAACAGGAGTTGATTTGTGACTCTATCTCGTTATACACTATCGATGACTGCTCTCGCCCCCAACCAGCAATGTAAACCTCACTTTGCTCCTCGGCCAAGAAGTTCTCATAAGAACCAATTAAAGCTAGTAGCTGGGATTTCACATTTTTTCTAGCTACTTGTATATAAGCCTTTCTGTAGCGTCTGAGCTTCGTGCTCTTTCTTTTCCAAGAAAAAATATTCCCGGCTACAAAAAGGATAAACGGGCTGTCCCTTATATCGATTTGCCGACCAGCAAGTATGCCCTTGCGATGCTTAAACATATAAGCCCATTTATAAAAACGGTACAATTCCTCAAGGTCAAAATAATAGGGGAAATTTTCATCCCCGACTTTATCTAGGTCGTCCAAAAACCTCTGACACGCTCTCCTGTGCTTTTTACAGGCTTTTATCTTGCCATCCAATACGTCGATGACGTACTGATAAAGGATGTCGGATATTTCCTCGATCATAGCGCATCGCCAAACAATTTCTCTTCTTCAGTTACCGTTTTCTTTTCTTCTTTCGAAATGGCAATGCTGGCCCTTGCACTTGGAGTAAGACCAAATTCTGTAGAGAATTTCTTTATAACGTCAGCGTATTTATTTGCGATTTGGACGTAAGGATTTGTTACAATATTTGTGGCTCCGCTTTTATTCGTGTGCTTTATAACCTGGCCATACTTCTTTATTTCCTCAGTAGCTTTTATGTAATTTGCAACAGCGTCACAATAGATGGCCAGGGCAGTGACATCAATCATGGTAAGCAGTCCAAGCCGCTTGAGTTCTTCCTGAACCCGGTTCCATTCTTTCCGCCCATTTTCACACAGCCAATCAGGACAATCTATGTTTTCAATTCTCGGTTTGACCTCGGCTTGTTCTCTTCTTTCTATTTGCTCCTTCGTTAGGTGAGTTTTTTTATCAAGGACCAACAGCCCTATCGGTTTCGCTTTTCTACCCACAGTTCCTCACCGCCCGACGACTTGTGCCATATTATTTTTTTATCCATCTTTCTCCCTCCCAGCAAAAACAATGGTGTTTAACGAATTTAAATTAAATCACTGTAATGGTACTGCTTACCATCACGGAGAAGAAATACGTCAGAATCTCCTTCTTTCAATTCGATGTAACGCTCAACGATTACGTCCGAATATACCGAATCGAACTCCATCATGTAGCAGCGCCTTTTTAATTGCTCCGATGTTATCAACGTAGATCCACTACCTCCGAAAAGGTCTAGAACGATCTGTCCTCGTGCGCTTGAATTTCTTATAGCATTAGCGCACAACTCAATCGGCTTCATTGTTGGATGCACGTCGTTCTTTTTAGGTTTATCAATTCTCCAAACCGTGTCGTCACCAGGCTCTATAATCTCGTAATTATCAACCTTAAAAGAGATATCCCTTAAACCATCAAGGAACGTGATTAAATATTTCCCGTCTTCCTGCTTTGATATCGAGATATCCCTGGGAACCTCTTTGACCGTGGTCTGCTTGCGATCGCCAAACCAATTATGAGCGGCCCCAGGTTTCCAACCGTAAAGAATCGGTTCATGCCGCCAGTGGTAATCTTGCCTGCCCATAACCAGGGAATTCTTCACCCAAACCAGGCACTGCTTCAATAACCACCCAGCGTCAATCATTGCCTTCCTGAAATTCAAACCCTCAGAGTCCGCATGACAAACATAGATGCCGCCCCCTTCTTTCGTGTGATTAATCATATTCTTATACGCTTCAAACAGGAACTGATAGAATGCATCGTTCTCCATTTTGTCATTCTGTATCTTTAACCCGTTGCCGCCTTCGTAATCTACGTTATACGGTGGATCCGTAAAGACCATATCCGCACTGGCACCGTCCATCAGCACCAATCGTCCTCTTCAATTTCCTCTTCTTCTCCATCATCAAACAGCTCGTTAATTTCACTTAAGTCGAAACCAGTAAGCCCGAGGTCATAACCTGAGTCCTCTAACTTTACCAGTTCATCAGCGAGCATCTGTTCATCCCAAATGGAATACTCAGCGGTCTTGTTGTCCGCAATTCGAAAGGCTCTGACCTGCTCTTCGGAAAGGTCACTGACCTGGATCGTCGGAACTTCTTCTAGCCCTAAACTTTCCGCAGCCAATAGCCTGGTGTGTCCAGCGATAATAACCCGGTCTTCGCTAATCACAATCGGGTTTTTAAATCCAAACTCCTTGATGCTTGCCGCAACCTTTGCTACCGCATCCGAATTGTCCCGTGGGTTATTCTCATAAGGTACAAGGTCTTCTGTATTCATGTAAATAATCTCAAGTCTTTCCATTCTCCATCCTCCATCTTTATCCCCAGTATGAAAATAAAAGGAACTTTGTTCGCAGAAAAGGAGCCATTCGGTTTCCGGACTTTGCCTGATAAATAACCTTACCGCCCCTCCCCGTACACAAGCCTCTAGTGGTCAAATGCATTGTGACATTTATGACACCAGCAAACCAGGTTGTTGATATCTAGTCGCCTGGACCAATCTGATTTAATCGGCACTTTGTGATGGACCACATCGGCTGTAACAATCTTCTTATTATCCAGACAGCGTTGACATAGCCCGTGATCTCTAACTAAGGCCTGCTTTTTAATCCGCTTCCAGTCCATTGATTGGTAGAATTCAGCATACCTCTTATCTTTTTTATACCGGACATTTTCATCATAATTTTTGTTGTTTCGTTTCTTTATTTCCGCTTCCTCGCTTTGATGCTTAAAGCAGAACCTCTCCCTTGTTAACTCAGAGCAGCCCAACTTACTGCAGGGTTTAAGTGGTTTCTTTGGCATAGCCTATACAGCCCCTGAATGGACAATATATCTTGTTCTCCAGGAAGGTAGACCACACACACTTATAGCATGGCATCTCCCTGACTTTCTCCATCAGCCCGTTATAGCGTTTTTTTTCAATCCGATCCAACTCAGCTATGAACCTTTTCATATGCACCACCCACAATCTATATAAAAAAAGGGGAGAGTAGTCGGCTCTCCCCATCACAAGGGGAAGGAAAATGGACAGAAAAAAAGTCCCACATTCCTGTAGGACTTTATCTCTTCTTTCCACACTAACATAATATCACATTCAAGTGTGCAATTGTGTGCACTCTTTGAGCTTAATGAGTGCCCTGGAATGGATGTTGTGTATATTCCTCCAAGAATAGCACATTTCCACACAGATCTCCTCCCAGGACCGCCCCTCAATATACCTTGACCTTAGAAGGTTCCTCTCCACAGGCTCAAGCCTACGGATGGCCATCTCTATCCTATGAGCCTCTTTTAACGACTCAACTATGGTCTCATTGATCTTATCTTTGATTTCCACCATAGTGGTTACATGGTTTGCCAACTTGTCAGGCACACCGCCACCGGAGACAGGATCTTGTTTTATTGTTTGCGTTATTTTTGTAGCCTCGCATTCGACCTCCAAGAGCCTGTCCTCCAGTTTGTCAATCTCTCTGCGCAGCTCCCGGTATCTTTTTAACTCCAATTTCTCCATGCCAAACCCCCTAATATTAGTTTATCTTTCTAAGTTCCGCCGCTAGTTCGGCTTTGGTTTTATTTATGCCTTCGATTTTGTCGAGGTTTTCAGTAATGGTTTTATTCGTTCTGTTTTCTGTGTAGTCATTAAACTGCAACCGTAACCGGTTTTCAAGCTCACGTGATTTAGCACTTGTATTCAATACCTCGTAATATTCACCGCAGACAGGGCACTCAAAGTAAAGAGTCTTTATGCTTCCGCGAACTGGTTTGGACTTTAGTCCTACTGCAAACTCCTTGCCACACTTATTGCATACTACTTCTAATTTACCATCAGTTATCATCAATCTCCGCTCCCGTCCTCTTGATATACTAATTCGCAGTCCTCACAAGTCTCTCTTTCGCATGGTTTCTTGGTTACCTCGCAGAAATCGCCTATTGCTGTTTCGTATCTAAATGTTTGGTCGCCTCCCGCAACTCCGAGATCAATCCCTATAATATAGCCATCTCCTATAATAGTTTCATTTCTCATTCATCACCACTCCAATTTTATAAATTTTTATATATCCAGTGGAATGGGAAGGTTATTATTTTTAATGACGTGATTAAACCATATAACCCACATTTGATAATCAGCATTATTAAAGACCCTATAGCCATCCCAAGATATTTAGCCTTTTTATGTTTTAAAATCGTGTGCGCATAAACTTTTAAACTAAGACAATCAATGTCTATAGCTAAAATGTTCGTAGCGTTGGTTTTTATTTGCTTGCCACAAGTCTTGCAATGTCCAACTATCATTCATCAACCCTCCAATTTATCTTTTGTCCACAATACGGACAGTAAATCTCATTGTCTGCCTCCTATCGTGGCTTTTTGTACCACTCTCTAAGTGCTTGACCTGTGTATATTTCTTTGAGTCTGTGCTCGCAAAATGTCAGCATGTCATCTCTGTTTTTCTGCCAGTCTTGATCATCAAAGTTTTCCGGCTCATAATAAATGATTCCTACATCATAGTGGTATATCATAGCCATTAAGGTTAATAAAGTTTCCTCTTCTCGTAGTGAATCTACCCAGCTTTCGTTGGTCGGCTCAATTTTGAGCTTACCTGTTATACTCGCCCCAAGTTTGGGGTCAGTGTGTATTTTCGTTTTTTCATTATCCATCTCTCTACCTCCTCGCCTTTCCAGCTCGCCACTCAAACAGTGCCACCTCGGCCTCCGACTCCCTGTGTTGATGGGACAGCCTGTCATCACAGACCGCCCTAAACTCTTGATACTTACTGCACTTACTATGGCAAGCTATGTGCCTATCTGTGCATTTAAAACATGGTGAGTACATGGCTACCTCCTATTCGCTATCATCTGCGCATGACATCTAAAGCAGCTTACTGCATCCTTTAGGGTTTTCTTGTCCAGGTCAAACTGACTTATTAGTTTGTCCTCATGCTGGTCGCTGGTTAAAAGTACGTAGCACGAGTTTTCGCGGAAATTTAGGTGTAGAGTTAATCCGTAGTCTATCATTGGTCTGCCTCCAGTAGTTCAGGGTTGGTGTGGATGTTTCCGATGATTTCAATTTCTTCATCCTGTCCGCACACCCAGTAAAGGCTAAATGCTCCGTCGCTATCGTAATAAGGGGACTTGTCACTATCCCATATTTCCCACTGTCCATTTGCAAACTTAATTACACCTGTCCATTGAGTGTCGTGGTCGAAACAGTCGAAAGTTGTGAAACTGACTATGTCACCATCATATATCTCCAGACCGTTCTTGTCTTTTAGTCCTGTGTATTGTCCCACTGTCTCAGGTATGACTTTTGCAAACTCTAGTATGTGGCCGTCCTCATCGCCGTTATCAGTGGCGATAAGCACATCGCCGTCTTCTACCAAATAATATCCATAAACCCATTCGCCAATGTCTATCCGCTTTCCTCTAAATTTAATTGGTCTCATTGTTTACCCTCCTTTGCCATCTGCAACAAACACATTACCGACACGCCTATCAGGGTTCCCATAATTAATCCGATGCCCCAGTGTATTATCATTCTTTAACCTCCATATCCTTGTACTTTTCGAGTTCTTCATCGCTTAATTTATAAGTCACTACTTCATATTCTCCTTCGCCCGGCTTATTTTCCACAACGCACCAGTAACTATCAGGATTTTTATATCCAAATGGCTTGTCGAGAGGGAAGGAGCCATGTTCGCCCTCCTCATTGACTTTTCAACTATATCCCTGTTTAATCATCTCATCACGATATGTCAGCATGTCATCTAGGTCGTGGCAGTGTATGGTTATATCATCTTCTTTGATTTTTGCTTTGCCGTAGATTATATATTTCATTCGGTTTCCTCCTTTTCGAATTTTAGAACGGCAAATCGTCTCCAGCATCATCCATCGGCACAAAATCGTCCATTTCAGCCCCTTTTGATGCCGAACTTTTGTTCGTACCCTTTGAGTCTAAGAACTCCACCTCATCAGCCACTATTTCCGTTATATATCGTTTCCCGTTGTCAGTCTCGAATGTCCTTGTCTGCAATCTGCCTGATATCCCAATTTGGCTACCTTTACCTACATACTTCGCAGCATTTTCTCCGGTCGGCCCCCAGACTACACAGTTGATGAAATCTGCCTCGTTTTTCCCGTCTTGGTTTTTAAACCTACGGTTAACTGCCACCGTGAAACTTGCCACAGCTTTCCCTGATGGGGTATACCTCAAATCAATATCCTTTGTTAATCTACCTACTATCACGACCTTGTTCATATCTTTCTACCTCCACAATCAATGATCAACACCCTAGCTATAAATCTAAACCGACTCGGTATTCTTTCGAGCAGCATCCCCGCATTGTACAATATACCTTTTTTCATTTCATTACCTCCCAGTTTCTGATTTCAACTTCCACTCTCGGCTCTTCCGAATATAGCTTCTCCGTGGTCACTTTTACGATTTGTTTATCATCTAGATATGCCAGGTCGTTGAGCGCATCTGTTATGCTTTTAATAACGTTATCCACATCCGGCTTTTTAATAGGTCGGAGGATCCCCTGGACCATTTCATATCGTTTTTTCTTCGATGTTGACTTTGGTATTTTGAAAAATGCTTTTATCTCTACATCGAGAGGACCATCCAAGAGGATCTGCCCGTGTTCGATGAAAAATAACTCTTTGACTAAAGTCTCATAATTTTTAGTTTTGTCCGGTGTGTAAGTGCCCCATTTGGTGACCCTTGGTCTTGCCTTTGCGACCGGCTCCCCAGGAATAGTTATTCTGATCATCTCAATCCTCCCGGTTTATCGATCTTGATTTTTCAAATCCATTGGGGAAGCGCCGCTTCAATTTCTCGATGTTCATGCTTGCAACTTCCTCCATAGAAAATCCAATCCCGTCACAAACCTCTCTCACATACCACAGCACATCTCCCAATTCCAAGGCAAGTTCTTCTCTCGAAAGTGAATGCCCTTGAAACTTGTGTTTTTTAAATAAGTCGATCAATTCTCCCGATTCTCCGGAAAGCCCTAGCAGACCATTTTCTATCCGATCAAGACTCGCCCAAGTGTTTGATGTCCTTCTTGATTTTTCTTCGTACTCTTTGAAATCCATAACCTCACTCCTTTGTTTTTAGAGATAACCCCTCGGTTTTATTTTATTTTTTCTTGTTAGATCCATAATTAGCAATGCGACTTCATCTATTGCATCATTTATGTTTATTTTGGGTCGCAGTTTTTGGGCCATAGCAGGGAAGCTGGCCCCTGCATTGTATTCTTTGATCGCAATCTTTACCTCTTCTTTTGTCCAAGAGAAATCCAAGTCCTCGAGCGCAATGATGATCCTGCCCTTAAAGTTTCTGTTATGGTCCAAATTCGCACCCTTGCAAGGGTAAATAATAGATACGCTTGCCTTTCTTTATGGCCTCCAGGTGTTCCAATATTGCACCATTTGATTCTTCCCAATTCTCAAGCATAAAGATGCAGTCTGATATATCCACCAGGGCAAAGCAGATTCTCATTTGATCTTCATACTCGAGATCTTCAGGAACGATTTCCACCGGGCTCAGGACCTTGTACCCCCAGCCCTGTACCTCTTCTTTCGCTTTGTTGAACTTCCTCAAATATTCCTCTTTCGTCAGGCCGGTGATCTTGCCGGCAATGTAAGCTTTTGTCATTCTTTAGCCTCCTCGTGGTTTTCAATTTCATCAACCTTATATCCTAAACTTTTCAAAGTTTCATCGTCCAGGACGATGCCATACACATGATGCAGTTCGAAAAACTCAACCTCTCCCTCGATGTGTACTTTGTTATGGTGTTCCCTGCAAAGAGGGATCAATGCCCTTCCCGAGTGGCTGATCTTCGTCCGATTGGATCCCATACCGACCCTTGAACCCGTCACATGATGCAGGTCCGCAGGATTCCGACAGAGAATGCACTGCCGGTACTTTATCGCCAGAAAGATCATAGTGTCGATGTCGTCGGTTCTTTCGACCGGCGGATTCAAGAAAGGAATTTCCCACATGAAGCAGAACTCAATCAGGTGGTTTATGAAAAATCGGGAAGTTGTCACGCTGCAATTTGAAAGACTGAAGTAGTCCTCGCCAGTTGCGGCAATGTAATCTAGCTTCATAAGATCTTTTAATTCTTCTACTTGATATCCGGTGTATAGACAGATATCTCGCAGAGTAGCATATGTTTTTTTTCTTTGGTCTGCACTTATGGTACGACCATCATCAATTCTTAATTCGGCCTTGGGCTTTCCTCCATCTCTATATCTTTGGATTACATGCCCGACGTTGACATCGGGTACAAAGACCTTGAACTCTGCTCCTTTTTCAGTTTGTTTGTATGCTTTAATTTCGCAGTAGAGGTTCATGACTACCTCATTAAATCCCTTAGGATCTTTGTTTTTTCCCGGCCATACATCGCTCGCTTTGATGGCCCTCCAATTTCAATCGGTGTGCACATCTCAATCAACCGGTCGTAAGTTCTCTCGGTCAACTTTTCTCTCAATTGATCGTTGGTGAGGTTAGTGGATACAAGCATGGGTTTTCCATCACGGTACCGGCTATCTATTATCTGATAAAGCATCGTGGTGGCCCATTCCTTGTTACCTTCCGACCCAAGATCATCGAGGATGAGCAGCGAAGCATTTCGCAGGGAGTTAATAATCTCCACTTCACCTTCCTGACCATACCGTCCGTATGTTTCTTTGATTCGGTTTAACAGGCCAATACTAGATATTGAGATCACCGGCACCATATCACTTAATAGCCGATTAGCAATGCAGGAAGTCAAGAATGTTTTACCTGTGCCCGGCGGCCCCCACATGAGGAAGCCTATCCCTTTGCTTTTCATTTCCCCGAAATTCTCGCAGTAGCGCTCGCCAAACCTTTTCCATTTTGCATTTAATTTATCGACTTTCCAGTTGTCAAAAGTGCTGTCCTCGAATTTGCGATCCATTAACGAGTGGGCTTTCAATCTTTCAAGTTTTCTTTGCTTCTCCAGGTTTTCTCGCCTTTGCTTTTCTCTTTCGTATTCCTCAGCCCTGCACTTGCACATAACTCGTACTCTTCGCCTTTTGCCTAACAGTTCAAACTCCCTTTCTTTGGGTTCACCGCAGACATCACAGATCATCAATGTGGAATCCGATTCCCTCATAAGGGTCCGCTTTATTACTTCTCCCATGCTTTCCATTTTCGATCCCCCTGTCTAAATAATTGCCCTCCAACACTTTGATGAAATTATTGGGCTTTACTAGCCAATCAAAAGTGATGGTCCAGCCCTTGTTGTTTTGTCCCTTCAAAAAACTTGAATCATTTATACTCTTTATTGCAGACAAGACCTCATCAATACCATGTTCCTTTATCCTTGCCTTTAGCAGCTTGTGTCTTTGCGTATTGGGATTAATTGACTTCAACCGCTGCAAGCCTAAATCGTTCCAAGCAGACATGACGGGTTCCAACTTGTTGGAATGACAAGTAGTACTAGTACTACTTATATCTATATCTTTTTCTATATCTAATTCTTTATCTAGTTCTTCTTCTGTTGCGTTACCTTGCGTTACACTGTAACGCTCTGTAACGTTACACCCAGGACTTTCGCTGGGCAAACTATTCTGTTTTTCCCGGTATTTTTGTACCCTTTTCTTGGTCTGCTCCCTGATTTTATCTAGGCCTTGAACATTTTGGTGCTTCTCCCAATTAGAGATCTTCATGAAGTCTCCATCCCATTCAATCATGCCCAACCTAGAAAATGTTTCAAGCGCCAACTTCACTACTGATACCGGCCGGTTAAACTTATGAGATAGCATCTCAGCATTGTACGGAATATTTTCAGTCAAGAATATATATCCGTTCGAATTGCAGCGCCCCGCAAGAGTTAGAATCTTAATCCAGATAACCAGAAGGCCATCCGCCTCAGGCATCGACTCAACGAAGTTAATCTTCTCATCATCAAACATTGATGTGGTAATCTTTATCCATTTGACATCGCTCATTTTAATCACCTCCTAAAACGGATCCAAACGAAGGTCAACTTCAAGACCTTTATCAGCAATTATTACTCTTTTCCTCGTGGCACTTTCGACCGAATATTTAAACTCTTGAGCATTTGAATTTCCGTCGCTCAGGTGCAGAAGTACAATATTAAAAACCATATCCAAGTCATTATTTTTGAGAAAATCAATCGTGTTGCCAATCTCGAAATGGGTAGCAATTACCCTCTTTCTTTGGGAAGGATGGACCTTTCCATGCTCGACATTTGAGTCAAGGATCTCAAGTGAGTAGTTCGATTCGACTAGTACATGATTTAAACCGCCGAATTTATACTCAAGGTAACAAGTGTCCGTTGCAAATAGAAGGGTCCCCATTTCAGCATGGTGCACCAGGAAGCCTAGTGGCTCGTCTGCATCGTGCTTTACTCCAAAAGGCATCAATGTATACCCCCCGAGCTTAAAGCGATCATTTCGCCGAACATGGCGGTATCTGTGCCCCGATTTTCCCAAGGCAGTGAAGGTCCCACCTGATGCGTACACGTTTATGCCGGATTTCACAAAGTCGCCAATATACTTTGCATGGTCCAAGTGTTCATGGGTTACCACAACCCCCTGGACCTTAGAAAAGTCAAATGAGAGTGCTTTCTTCACTTCCTGAAACTTTATGCCAGCCTCGAGGACCAGAGACTCAGATAGGCCCTCAAGGATATAGCAATTGCCTTTTGAAGATGATCCAAGAACTTTCAGCTTCATCAAAACCCTGGATCCTTCCGGTTGGTATTCTCTTGAACAATCTCAGGCTCCACGTCTATGATTTCCGCCTCTTCCACGACCGGATCAATTTTCAGGGTTTTCTTGTTGGCTTTTTCCTTAACTTCGTTTCTCATTTCTTGCTCAGGATCTACATGAACCTGCCCGGCTTCTTCTTCGGTATACAATGCTCCTAAATCTTCCGGGAATGCTTCACGCAGCGCCTGAACTATTGCAGTTTTTCTGATCATTGTCGCAGGCATCTTGTTCCATGTAGACTGACCCTTGTTATATTCATCAAGTGATATCTTTGATGTGTAAGGCTTAGAACGATCTTTTTTGTAGGCACGACACCAGCCGCCTAAGAGTTTGTCTGATGCAAGCTTAAATGCCCCTTCTTCTTCAACTATCTCACCACTACGATCAACGATGATACCGGCCTCGAACCCGTCAAATCCCTTTGCTCTTTCCGCTTTCTTCATGTAAGCTTCTTTGCTGGTGATTATCTGAGCTGGTGCGCCTTTGAACTTTACAAGGTATGCTTCCCGAAGGAAAGGATTTAACTTTTGGAACTTGCAGAGATTCATAAACATCACGACCTCTTGGTCCGTAACTTTGTCATTTCCAGAGGTGAGGTAGTTCTTCACCGTGTTTGCTGTGAGCTTCACTTCTTCGCCATTCACCTCGTAGATCATGGGCTTGTTTGCTAATTCTGTGCTTTGATTTGTCATTTAAAGTTCCTCCTTGATTTTAAGTTCCTTATCCCCAGTAACACGCAGAGATATCATCTGACCAGAGCCACGATAAAGCTCATTTACAGCCTCGCTATTATCAATAAATATCGGAGTGCGAACACCATAGTGGTCAGAGATCACGTCGATGATTTCCAGCCCACTGTTTATCTTGGCGGCATTATTTGCATCTGGGTAGGGAACACCACCGATCAGTGCTTCGCAAGTAGGTTCAATCCCGCCGTTGACTAGTTGATTAAAGAGTTTGAATCCAACCGTTTTAAACTTCTCGTTGACCCTGGACTCTAACAAATTGACTTTTGTCTTTGCGAACTCTTCTACCAGGAATTCCTGTCCTTCGAGTTTTGCAATTTCCTGGGCAAGATTCTGCTCTTCCTTTTCTAGCTCAGTAATTCGTTCAAGACCTTTCTCCCTTTGTTTTTGTGACTGGACACGTACACGTATGCCTTCCAAGGTCTCAACCAGGTCTCGCTTTTTATCTTTCAAGTCTGATTTTCCGTCTACTGAAACATCTCCGTCTAACTTCTTTCTCACTTCTGCAAGTTTTGGTTTCAAGACGTCTTCTATGGTTTCTTTGAGTTTTTTAATCTCATCCGTTTCAACCGGTTTGGGTAATTCGGATTCTAACTCCTTCGCAAGATCTTCTATCCTGGCGGTAACAGCACTGATGTCTTTTTCCTCTTCTGACTTTGCAAGCTGTAGCTCTGCAATTTCATCGTTTAAAGCCTTAACACAATCCGCAGCCGCCCTGCCTCTTTCTCGTATACGTGCAAGCGTTTTGTCTTTCCGTTTTTCAAAGTTGGCAACTAACTCTGACCTTTTGCTCTCAATCTGCCCTGGTGGTAAATCTTGCTTGCAGGTAGGGCAGATGAACACATCATCATCAAGTTCAAGCTGCTCCTCGTCGACTTTGAAAAATTCATCCCTCAATTCTTCCGTCTCTTTTTTCTTTTGCGCCAGTTCGTTTGTTTTTGACTCAATCTTGAAATCTATCGATTGAAGCCCATTTTCCAGCCTGTGTCGATCGGATCTCAGGTCCAACATTTCTGATTCCGTTTGATTTCTGTGATTGTAAGCCGCAGACACCTGGCTGCTCATGAGTTTTTTTATATCTTCCTCCGTTGCTGCAATCTGGCCCTTTATCAAGTACTCTTCTTTGATTAGAGCCACCTTTTTCTTCTCTCTTTCTTCCGCAGCACTAGCCATGGATTCAATGGACTGATCCAGCTTTTCAATAGAGCCTTTCATTATTTCAGCTTTTCTCTCCAGCTCACGAAGGTCTTCTTCTTCCGGCAGTCCACGGTGGACCTCATCAATTCGAGTGGGTATGGTCTTTATCTGCTCGTTTAATTTCCGCTTCTTGGCTTTTACTTTTTTCTCAAACTCAGCGATGTCTTCTCCGCTAGAGAGAACCTCATCAAGTGGAGATAAACCCACGTTTGACTTAAGAACCTCAGTGTCGTCCAACTCTCCCAAAATCTCCATCAATAGATCCCGTCGTTTTTCCCAGTGCAGCCCCTCAGAGAAATAAAGAGGATTAGCAACAAGCTTGAATGTATCGACGTCCACCAGGCTCTCGATCTTATCGTTATACTCTGATTTTTTGACTGGAACTCCATCAATCGAGTAGGTAGTGGTGTGGCCGGTTAGCTGATGAGCAGCCTCGCCCCTGCGCTTTGTCCATTTTTCTTCGTAGGTTTTTGAAAGTTCCATCTCTTTATTGTTCACGCTCAGCAGAGCAGTCACTGTATGACTAAGGCCGCTAATCGCCTGACCTTTATCGTCATGGGTTTTGATGCTAAACGATGACCGGTCGCTCGAATCCTTGTCAAATAGCAGCCAGGTAAACGCATCCACAATAGTGGTTTTTCCAGTAGCGTTGGCCCCGGAGATCACTGTGTCTTTACCTCCGAAATCTATCGCCTTTTTCTTGATTCCTTTGAAGTTTTCTAACTCCAGTTTCAATAGCCTTATTTCCATTCATTTTCCCTCCCTAAAGTTACCCACAGCCTGTGTGGACAATTAAACATCTAACAGAATTATCTTTCTTTGCTGGACACCGAAGGCCATCGCAGCCTCAAAACAGTCAGCGTAAACATCAATCGCTATGCCATCATAATTTCTCATGCTGGCGCCAGTGTCGCCAGCGATGAAAGTCCGGTCAAACCCTTCAATCCTCAATCTGGTACCATAGGGTATTTTTTTAGGATCTACCGCAACCACAGTAGGTCCACTCGGCATCCCGCTAGCAGTAACCCTCGGGTCCCCTTGAGAGTTGATCCCGTTCCGGTCGTCAAGCGGTGAATACATAGTAATCCTCGCAACTACAATCTGACTCTGGTTATCTTCCAACCCTTCCTCGAGAACATCAACCTTATTTCGCAGCCAGTGAACCTGGGCACTGAGCAAATCCACCTCATACTGCAGCTGAGAGTATTCCTTCCTCAAGGTCCGAACATTTACACACCTAACAACATTGAAAATCAGCAGCAAGATTAATAAGAGTAATACAATGAGACGAAATCGTTTTTTGTACATCAGACCGCCTCGCTTTCTCGCAGCAGTCGCTTAATGATATAAATCTGCCCCTTGCCAGTTACTCGAGTGGTCCTATAAACGAAAGTCCCTTTGTAACTATCCTTGGCACCTTCAACAATCTCAAAATAGCCACGGTCAATCCCTTCCTGCATAGGCTCGGTGCTGTTCTTCATAATCAATCCCCAGGACCGCAACTTTTCGTAAAGCCTTTTTTCGCCTATCTTGATACCTTCCTTAGAAACGATCTTTGCTACCTCCCGGACCAACAGAGAATTCTCACTGATCGATATCTGTCGAGTTAACTTCTCAGCTTCTAATCTCTTGGCTTTTTCATCTTTGAGCCGAGTGGCCAACTCAATGATGGTGTCAGGATCCGAAAGAACCTTTTCTATAGTTTCATCTGTCATATAGGCACCATGACTCCGAATCGACTTCAGTATCTCTTTAATCTTCTTTTTAAACTTTTTAGCAACAGGCTTTCTGGATTGCATGAGCACTTCGTAAAGACCGTCCTCTGTCAGAAACCACATCTCTCGTCTTTGACCTGAGTCGGACATTGTACGCTTCAGCTTTTCGTCTTCGTCAACTAAATTGGTTAGCCGGGTAATATCTGTATGTCCTATCCAGTAAGCTACATCCCGAGCCAAGAAAAGCGGCTCTTCTGTTGTTCCGTAGATGCAAAAACTCCTACCGAAAACTTCTCTTTGGTCTAAAACCTTGACCTCACTCATTCAACCGTCCCTCCTCTATGATTTTTCTGATGTTCTCAGGATCCGAGAGATCGTACCCCTCGTTTTTTTCTAAAAACTCTATCAAACTTTTTCTAAGTACTTTCTTGCTGCCAAGCACTATGTAGGGGAGGACCCCTGCGTTCATCAAGCTGTATACATATTTGTTGTTTGTCTTGATGATTTCCGAAACCTCACGAACCGTGTAGACTAGATCGTCCATTTTAAAACCCCCTATTCAACAACAATTTATCGATGGTTGAATATATTCAACCTCTAACTAAAAAAAACTTCATACATCTCATCCTTGTCCATTCCAAGCTCATCCGCTATTATACGAATCTCCGGCAAAGTAAAGTCATTGTAGCCATTTATCTTTCTAGTAAAACCGTTTTGACTAATACCAACAACTTCTGCCAAACTTGCATAAGTGTGCCCTTTGTTCTTCATGTTAGAAATCAACCTGTATTTATTCAACCTCATCACCTCCCTTGTTGAATACATTCAACCTACGTACATGGTAAAACAATTGTCGAATGTTGTCAATCACTATTTTCAACTTTTAATAAAAAACTAAGATTGTTGTTGAATATATTCAATAGTAATGGTAATATTAGAGACAAGCAGAAACTTTTTAAAAAGGTGGTTATGAGATGACCGTTAACACAAAAATAGGACAGTTGATTAAAAGAAGAAGGGAACAACTAGGATACTCACAGCAAGAAATAGCAGACTTCATCCAAGTAACGAAGTCGGCTGTATCAAGATGGGAATCTGGACAAGTTGACAATATGGGAAGATCTAAAATACAAAAACTAGCTAAGGTATTAAAGATCTCACCGGTTGACATTGTCATGGGTGATGTGGAGGAAGAAGATGAAGAAAAGGAGAGCGCCTACCAGATGAAGTCAGACTTTATCAAGGTTCCGATTTTGGGTAAAATCGCTGCCGGTTCTCCTCTTCTTGCAAATGAGAATGTCGAAGGCTTTGAAATGATTGAATCTGAAGAAAACGTTGATTTTGGCCTAACTGTAAAAGGGGACTCCATGATCAACGCAAGAATCATGGAAGGTGATGTTGTTTTTATAAGAATGCAGCCCGATGTAGACAATGGAGATATAGCGGCGGTAGTCATAGATGACGAAGCTACCCTAAAAAGAGTTTACAAGATTAACGGATCACTCGTTTTAAGGTCAGAAAATCCAAAGTATAAAGATATAATCATTAAAAAATCTGACCACAAAAATGTGAAAATAATAGGAAAAGCGGTCAGTCTTAAGACGAAACTTTATTAATTGACCGTTATTGAAATTACATAAAATAAGGGGAGGTTTTAAGAATGGAAAAGAGTAACAAGCCAATCTACAAAAGAAAGTGGTTCATCGGAGTGGTCGTTCTTTTTGTTTTTATTGCACTAGTGGTCGCATTTGGTGAGGATGAAGTAGATCATGTAGATGTTCCTCAGGGCAACGACACCGTCGGAGAGGATGTAGAAGGAAACGATGATCAGGAGGAAAACGATCAAAAACTGAGTCCCGAGGATGAAATCGAAAAAGCGATCCAAGAAAGGATTGACGAAGGTGACTATCGCAACGCTGAACCTACACAAATCAGAGTGAACCGGAACATGGGTGACGATGAGAACGAAACTTATATCGCACTTGTAAACTTTGACTTCACTATCAGTAATCGTATCGAAACCGGCAACGATGTTATGGGATTGTACTCTGATGATCTGGCAGCAACACTGGCCAATAAAGGATTTGAAAACATCGCTGAGATCGCCATCTTTTGGGATGATGAGTACAATGATCGAAATCTCAAGTATGCATATAAATTCAAAGATGGATCTTTTTATGTCTCAGACATAGCTGAAGAATAGACACAGGGACCAATCCGGTCCCTTTTCTATAAGAAAAAAAGAGGAAGGTGAAATAAATGGATGGGCACGTAAGGAAAAGAGGGGATAAGTGGTATTATTCCTTCGAAGCAGGAACCGTGGATGGAAAAAGAAAAAGAGTCGAGAGGGTAGGAGGAAGGACAAAAAAAGAAGCTCTTGCAGCACTCAGGGAAGCTCTTCAGGAATACGACAATGCAGGGCTTCACTTCGAACCGTCAGAAATTTCCGTGGCGGATTACCTGGACTACTGGCTGAAGAACTACGTCGAGCTTGAATGCAGGCCCAATACAGTGGATGGATACACAAGGATTATAGACAAACACATAAAACCAAGTATAGGGTCTTACAGAATAAGGACGATTACTGCGGCAGTGCTTCAAGAATTCGTCAACCAGCGGTCATTTAGAGGATTCTCCGCAAACTACATGACAAATATATTCACGGTGCTCTCCGGATCATTTAAGGCAGCAGTATACCCGTACCAATTTATCAAGGAGAACCCAATGCATTACGTCAAGAAGCCAAAGCATCAGTACAAAAAAGAAGAAACGTCCTACACTCTTATTAAAAAAGAGGACTATGAGAGAATTCTCGAGCGCTTCCCTCTTGGGAATACATTCCACATGCCACTACAGATTGCTTACCACACTGGTCTGCGAATAGGAGAAGTCACGAGTCTCACATGGGATGACATCGACTTCGAAAAAGGAACTATCTCGGTCAACAAAAACATGCTATTTCATAGGGAAATTAAAGAGTGGTATCTCGGGCCAACAAAAACAAAGTCATCTGTAAGGACAATCAGAATAGGTAATACGTTACTAGACCTTCTACAAAAGCACAAAAAAATGCAGACCGAGAATAGACTGAAATACGGTCCGCATTACTTGAACAATTACACTAAAAAAATTCAGGATAACAACGGTGAAGATATCTGGGTAGTATTCTCCATGGACTCCAAGCTCGGGATCCGCATCGCAGAGGATCCGCTCCACCTGATCTGCACGAAAGAAGATGGATCGCCTGTGACAAATAACTCGATCAAATACCTAAGCCGGGTAATAAATTACGAGTTGATGATCCAATTCAACTTCCATTCACTCCGGCACACCCATGCAACAACGCTCCTGGAGAACGGCGCTAACATAAAAGATGTTCAGCAAAGGCTAGGGCACGGTTCAATGTCCACAACTTACGACACCTACCTGCACGTCACGGAAAAGATGTCGGATGCCACCGTGGACATATTCGAAAAGGCCCTTACAAATTGATTGCCTACGAGGTAATCTCGCCGCTGGCAAATGGTAGACATGTCGGCAGAAAAACCTTCCCAATCAACCCTGCAACCCGCATGTTTAAAGGGTTAACAGTGCTATAGTTTCCACATGAGGAGTATTAGGGAACATATCGACACAGCAAACTCGCTTTAGCTCGTAACCGGCTTCTAAAAAGTGAGGGAGGTCACGGGCGAGGGAGGTTGGCTTGCAGGATACGTAGACAAATGATTCAGGATTGAATGCAATTATTTTATCAATAGCCTTAACATGTATGCCGTCTCTTGGAGGATCTAGAATTATGACATCGGGCTTATCTTTGAGTTTAGAAACTTCCTCCATTACATCACCGCAAATAAATTGTGCATTGTCTACGCCATTTAAAATAGCGTTTTCTTTGGCTGCCGCCACCGCGTCAGACACTATCTCTATGCCTGTTACGAAATCATGGTTCTTAGCCAGTAACTGGGTTATGGTGCCTGTTCCACAGTAAAGGTCAAATATATGCTTGGCCGAATTTGAACCAGCATAATCTCCTACCACGTCATATAGAACCTCGGCTCCTAAAGTATTGGTTTGGAAAAATGAGCGCGGAGTAATTTTAAACTTGAGCCCGTTGATTTCATCGTATATGTGATCTTGTCCATATAGTACCTTGCTGGTATCCTCTTGTACTACATCGGAAAGGGAGTCGTTTTGCGTGTGTATAATTCCTTTTATGGCTGCATCCACATCTGTGCTTTCTAGAGCTTCTAAAAACCCGGCTTCATTTAGGGTGTTTTGAGAGCTCGTTACAAGCTCGATCAACAGCTCGTTGGTCTTTATGCCCTTTCTTACAACCAGATGGCGCAGGAAACCTTCATGAGATCTTTTGTGATAGTAGTCATATTCGTTGACTCGAGAAAATTCTAGAACAGCTTTAAGGATTTTGTTAAAGTCCTTGTCAACCAGTATACATTCGGAGGCATCGATGATGTCGTACATGCTACCCCTTTTATGGAGACCAAGCATTAGGGGACCTTCCTTGTAGCTGTCCCCAAAAGAAAATTCCATCTTGTTTCGATAACTAAATTCCTGAGGCGAGGGCAATACTCCTTCAAAAGCTTCTTCAATATTAAAATCTGATAAAATCTCTTTTACGAAGCTCTCTTTGAGTTTCAACTGATCAGCATATGCCAGATTTTGATAAGTGCATCCACCGCAGCTTCCAAACTCAGGGCAAGGAGCCTCTATTTGATTTGGAGCAGGAGTGATGACCTCCAGCAAAGTGCCTTCAATTTTGCTTTTTCTCTTCTTTTTTATACGGATTCGGACCTCTTGGCCGGGAAGAGTGTTGTGGACGATTATTTTTTTATCTTCAAGGATGCTTTGTCCCCTATTTGGGAATTTCAAATCCTCTATCTTAAGTTCAATTATTTCACCTTTTTTTACCATGTTGACCTCCAAATTTGTTTTCATTTACATTATAATATATTAACAGGAAAAGCGATAGAATCAAAGCAAATTCAGAAGCTTGAATAAGTTTTGCAAATCGCACCAATTAAAGACACGATGCTATTACATTTTCATAATAGCTATTTCGTCTAAAAAGATGTTGTTATTAGAGTTGTATGATGGGATAATTAATATATAGCTAGAGAACTGGCTAGCGTGTATATAGAGGAGGGAAGATCATGATGCAGGTAATAAAAAAAATTTCTGTTTTTATGTTGCTCACGATACTGCTTGCGGCTTTATCGGGTTGTACAGCAATAGAACCAGATCCTACCCCGGATCCTGCCGTTTCAGAAGAGCTGGCGGGGCTATTGCCACAAGAGGAAGGTTATGAATGGTCCTATAGCGGTTTTGCAGAATACGGTCATACAATGGTACTCGATTCTATTACAGAAATGGAAGGCAAGCGCACTTACCTAATATCCGGTGAGGTGTCAGATCCTTCCGGTGGCGAAGCACAGCATGACTTTTCTATTGCAATTTCATATATAGTGGATGAAGACAGTTTAGTGCAGGCTAAAACGGAAGAAGCTATGCTGGATTCCAAATTTGATCAATTGACATTGATTAAAACACCGTTAGCTGCAGGGACATCATGGCATGAGCAGGTAACTGATAACGAAGGCAATCAAACCACAATTGCCGGGAAGATAACGGAAGTCAATGAGGAAGATGATATAAAGATTTTAACAGTCCGCTATGAAGAAGAAAACAGCGAATACTGGGAGGAACGAATAATAAAAGAGGGAGCAGGGATTCAATCCTTTGAGCGTCTTATGGAGCTGGGGGAAGAGCCGTTTACTGTTGGATACTATATCTTCGATCCATCTACAGATACAGATACAGATCCCGAACCGGAAACGTTCGAGTACAACTTAAATCTCTATTTTCCGCTTCCTGATGGAAGTGGTGTTCGCCAGGAAAAACGTGTTGTAACGATGACTGATTTGGGTGTTGCCAGAAGAGCCATGAATGAGCTGATTGACGGTCCCCAATCCCAATCTTTAGGTCGTGCAGTACCCCAGGAAACGAGGCTCCTTGGCATCCGGATTGAATCTGGAATTTGCTATGTGGATTTTTCTAGCGAATTGAGAGATGACCACTGGGGAGGAACCAGCGGTGAATCATTGACTATTGCAGCAATCGTCAACACATTAACTGAGTTCCCAAGCATCGATGAGGTGCAAATATTAATTGAAGGCCAGATAGGCGCATCGATAGCAGGTCATATCGAGTTGAGCGAACCGATAGGGCGAATCGAAGATATGATTGAGTAAGGCTTATAATGAAAAATTGCAATTTATCATATCGAGCAGTTGACAAGAAGACCTGTAAGAGCAGAAAACATTAGGAGCAGGCGTCGACCAATAGGTAAAACAAACAAAATGGGTGCTAAAAAGCATCCATTTTTTAGATATAAGACTAACTATTAATCTTAAAAATTAACAGTAGACGATAAGATAAAAACAATTACAACAAAACCAATATCCGGCGATGTCTGGGCACATGCTCAGACACTTAGGAATTGATTTGATGGATTAACGATTGCTTTAAATCTTCTCTTGGCCGTTGGGCATATAATTCGTGACATGAATAAGTAAACTTAATAGTATGAACAGCCTTAGAAGCGGAACCCTTTGCAATTAATTCTGACCACGAAAGTAAAATTGGCTTAGGATCTGGTTTGAAGAATGCTATGCCGTCTACTGTAAGCAGGTGGGTGATTACAGCAGCGGTATAAATATCGAGGGCTTTACCGAAATCCTTAAAATAATCCTTGAGTACTAATAACGCATGGAGTCCGGTTATGCAGTGAAGGACAAAAATGCTTTTTGTATGATCAAATGCAGGAAGACATAAATCTAATAATCCCTGTACTTTTTGTTCTTCATCTCCATCGATTAAGAACCCTGCATCTAGGTACTCTGGATTTTGGTAAAGGGATTTGATGGTTTGGCCTAAAGTTTTGTTATTTACAAGGATTTCACCCACTTCAGGATTACCGATCAATTGATTCATATTTTCATGGACTAGATCCTTTGAGATCTTGCGATAAAAAGGGGTGACTTCCCTATATGCCGTTACATAATAAGCTAGAGCTCTAGATACTTCCTCTATAAGTTTTTCATCATAAGAGACTCCTTCAGTAGCATAGGCAAGCCGAATCGTCACATGAAAAAGCCCGGAAGAAACTCCTAAAGGGTAAGTATTTAAGATTGTTTTGATCATATGTTCCATACCTATATTTTCAAGTTCTTTATTCATTAAGTCTAAGCAAGCTTCATATCGCTCTTTTTTTCCGAGGCACTCTTCAATGGAAGAAACCGGTGCATAGCTGGCGGATACGGAATCGACTTTAAAGTGTCTATTGTAATATTCGGTATATGATTCAACCTTGCTTAAATCTCCGGTTAATTTATAAAGAGCTATTTGCCCCATTGGCAGGTGGTTGACAAGCGCTGCCATATAAGGAGACTGCTCTCTTCCGTGCATATTAATTAGTTGGCTTAGTGACATGTTTATCCCTCCTATTTTTTAATAGACTATTAAAGTGGCTGTTTTAACTTTAATATCGGGTAGCTATAATCTATATTTATCCAAGTATCTGTTGCATAAACCCTTAATCACAAGTTGCCGGATATAAGGTAAAAAATAAAGTTGTGAGAGCAGTATTTAATTTGTAAGGTTAATTAAACTTATAAATGATGGGAAAACAAGGTGTGCTGTACATGAAATATGTTCATATTGATAAAAAAAGCTTGAATTATCTAGAAAAGGGTTTAAAATAATTATATAAGCTATTTAAGGAGGCGGATTTTTGAAGCTAAAGTCGCACATCAGTATTGCCAATACAGTGGCAGATCTGTTGGAAGCTCAAATGGACATCAAGATTGACAGAGATTCTATGGAGTTGGGCGCAGTATATCCGGACATGCATTTCATAAGAAGGCTTAAAATACATAATTTAAATCAGGTTTATACAAATTATTACGCACAATCAAACAACTTTATAAACAAGACAAACAAGCTTAGCCTATCATTTTCTTTGGGCATGTTGTCCCATTATATATGTGATACGTTTTGCATAGCACACAACAAGAAAATGAGATCATACAAAGATTTTAAAGGTCATGTAGCGTATGAGCTACAGCTTTCGAAAGCAATTGAAGACCACAAGGTTGATGTGGGAATCGAAGAAAAAATCAGACTTAACTCCGACAAGGTGTTGGGATTTGATTTAGAATCTTTCTTGACTGAGACAAAAGATGAATATCTGAAAATGTCTGAGGAGGCAGAAGACACTCTGCAATGCAACTTGGATATAGAGTATTCAATAATGGTCAACGTTATAGTAATGATGGGTTTTATTTATGAACTCCAGGAAGCACAGTGTCCTGTCATCGAGACCATAGCCATATAATCTTGAATGATAAAATCAGCTGCACGGCAAGTGTATCTGATTTTTTTTGCAGAAGCATATAAAGCATATAAATGAAAGCAGGTATCAAAATGGTGAGAAAAGCGGTAAAGGATGCAAAGAGAATAGTAATAAAAATTGGGACCACCTCCATAACATATCCAACGGGCAATATTAATTTAAGGAAAATGGAAGGCTTAGCCAGAATCATATCGGATTTGCAAAACAGCGGCAAGGAAGTCGTGCTTGTTTCCTCCGGTGCCATTGGTGCAGGCATGGACAGGATGGGGTTTATGCAAAAGCCTCAAGAACTAAAGGAAAAGCAGGCAACTGCTGCCGTGGGGCAGGCTATACTCATGCAGCTTTACCAAAAGTTTTTTGGTGAATACAATCAATCTATAGCTCAAATCCTATTGACTGCAGATGTATTTGGATCAAAAATCAAAAGGACCAACACTTTCAACACTTTCGACACCCTTTTTAAATTTGGAGTTGTTCCGATAGTCAACGAAAATGATGCCATTTCTACAGAGGAAATCCAGGAGGAATGCTTTGGAGACAATGACACATTGTCGGCGATGGTAGCTGTACTGGTTAATGCAGACCTGCTTATGATTCTTTCTGATGTTGAGGGATTATATGACTGCAATCCCGTTAAAAATCCTGATGCAAAGCTTATAACCTATGTCGAAAAGATGACTGAAGATTTGGTTTCAGTGGCTGAGACTACTGACAGCAAGGTGGGTACCGGAGGAATGATTACTAAGCTCTTGGCCTCCAAGATAACCTCTAGAAAGGGGATTCATACCATCTTGGCAGGATCGAAGGATCTAAATAAAATTTATGATATTTTAGAAGGAAAAGAAGTAGGTACTTTCATAAAATGATTTAAGGGCATCCGAAAATACTATATCGGTTGCCCTTGATTATGTTTTATACAGAAAAGGAGACGAAATGATAAGAAAATTTTCAAAATTCTATATCCCTCATATGAAACTTTTTGTTGCGGATTTTTCCAGCGCTTTTTTCATGTCTGTTATCGACTTGATATTTCCAATGTTGGTAGCGATAATTATTGATGATATAATACCAAATAAAAATCTTAATATGATGTACATGACAGCAGGGATAATGCTGTTTTTATATTTGATACGAGCGGTTCTAAATTACATAGTAAACTATTGGGGCCATGTCCTGGGGGTAAGAATTGAAACAGATATGAGAAAAGATCTGTTCAATCACGTTCAGAAGCTGTCATTTGGATATTTTGACAAGAATAAAACCGGTCATATCATGTCCAGGCTGGTAAACGATCTTTTTGATATAGCCGAATTTGCCCATCACGGTCCCGAAGATATTTTTATTACTATAATCACTATAGTTGGATCCTTTACAATCATGTTTATTGCCAATTGGCAGCTTGCGTTGATAATATTTGCATTGGTTCCGATAATGCTTTATTTCACTATAATCAAGAACAAGCAAATGCGCAAGGTTTTTGCCGAAATGAGAATAAAGATAGCAGATATCAACGCACAGATTGAAGACAGCATATCAGGAGTCAGAGTGGTGCAGTCTTTTGGAAACGAATGGTATGAACAAAAAAAGTTTGATATCGGAAATCATGATTACCGAAGGACAAAGGAAGAGTCTTACAAGGTCATGGGAGAGTTTATATCCGGGGTAAATCTAATGGCGAACCTATTATACCTCTCCGTTATTTTTTTCGGTGGTCTGTTTATCTATTACGATCAAATAACTGTTGGAGTGTTGATACAGTATCTGCTGTATGTCGGGATATTCATAGAGCCGATTAAGAGAATAGCAAATTTTGTTGAAACATTTCAAAAGGCTGCTTCAGGGTTTTACAGGTTTGACGAGATAATGATGATTGAACCGGATATATTAGACAAAAAGAACGCGGTAAAAATAGGCAAGCTCTCCGGTGAATTGGAATTTAGAAATGTAGGATTTAGCTACAATGAAAAAGACCTAGTTCTAAAAGGAATAGACTTAAAGATAAATCCCGGGGAGACGGTGGCCTTCGTTGGTCCCTCTGGAGCTGGAAAAACTACCTTGTGCAGCTTGATACCAAGGTTTTATGAAGTGGATGAAGGCGAGGTTCTAGTCGATGGGAAAGACATAAGGGACATCAAATTGAGAGACTTAAGAGACAACATAGGCATCGTACAACAAGATGTATTTTTATTTTCAGGAACGATCAGGGAAAATATCATGTACGGAAATACCAATGCTACAGAGGAAGAAGTGATTAATGCGGCCAAGCTTGCAAACGCTCACGATTTCATAATGCAGTTGCCAAATGGGTATGATACTTACACCGGGGAAAGGGGAGTGATGCTCTCCGGCGGACAGAAGCAAAGGATAAGTATAGCGAGGATATTTCTTAAGAATCCCCCAATATTGATATTGGATGAGGCGACATCTAGCCTTGATAATGAAAATGAGAAAATCATCCAGCAGTCTTTTGACCGATTGTCAAAAAGCAGAACGACCCTTGTCATCGCACACAGGTTAGCGACTATAAGGAACGCAGACAAGATAGTTGTACTGACTGAAGCGGGGATTGAAGAAGAAGGACATCATGAATATCTCTATTCCAAAAATGGAATGTATAAAAAACTCTATGATGCTCAACAGCTGACATAGTGGGAAAACAGCACCAGATTACAATCTGAAGTGCTGTTTTTGAAATCTTAATTAATTTTACAAGAGTATTGATAATTCATTTTTACTTTGATATAATGTAAGCGCTCAATAAAAGCACGGATTCAAACACACTGTCTGCCATGAGATAATCTTTAGTATAGTAGTAAGTTTTAGCACCAGCTAAGCAATGCTTAGCTAGTGCTAAAACTAAGTCTAAACTGGGAGGCTAAGCAAATATGGCAACTGTAAGACAGGCAAAACATGACCTATTGAAAACAAAGTGGCAGGAAATTATCGCTGCCCAAAGACAAAGTGGACAATCAATCAGAAACTGGTGTGAGGAAAACCAAATCTCAGCCCCTTCTTTTTTCTACTGGAATAAAATAATCCGTGAGGATTCATTGATCCAGGCAGGAGTGATGGCAGTTACAGAATCAAAGCGATTTGCAGAAATCACTATGCCGAATCCGCTCTCTGAAAGAGTTTCTGATTCATCATCACAGGTTTGTGCTGTACTACGTGTACATCAGACTGAGATTGAAATTCATAATGGTGCAGATGCTAAGACATTGGAAACAATCCTTACACTTATCGGAAGGTCATCATGAAAATCCAATTACCTGACGATCTCCGTATCTTTCTCGCCTGTGGGCAAACTGATATGAGAAAATCCATTGATGGCCTTACGGCCATGATTTCGTTAACGTATAAACTGGATCCCTTCCAACATGCGCTATTTCTTTTCTGTGGTAGACGGAAAGATCGAATGAAGGCAATCCTTTGGGAGGGTGATGGGTTTCTTCTCCTCTATAAGAGGCTCGAAAACGGAAGTTTTCAGTGGCCTCGAACAACGGATGAAGCTCGCGAAATCACACCTCAACAATATCGGTGGCTCATTGAAGGTCTTTCCATCGATCAAAAGAAAGTGATTCAAGAAGTGCACTATAAAAATGTTCTGTAGATATCTCTGAAACCATTAATTATCAATGGTTTCAGAGATATTTTTCGTGCAATTAATTTGTTTTTATGATATAATATGATTATCGAATAAATATAGATAGGTGACACGGATGAGTTCTAATAATCCTACCGCAGCATTGCTGGAAGCTATTAATGAATTGAATAAAGTGATTGAATCTCTCAATAAACAGCTTCAGCAAAAAGAAGAAGAGATAGCGAGGATTCAGAAAGAAAGAGATCTTGAGATTAAGCTTCTTCGTGAACAGATCGAGTATTTCAAGAAGCAGAAGTTTGGTCCAAAATCAGAAAAAACTTCGGTCATTACTGGCCAGCTTGTGATGCCGGAGGTTCTTGAAAGAGGACAGTTTGATGAAGCAGAAGAATCTGCAGAAGAAGATGTTCTTCCTGAAATTACTACAAAGAAGAAGACGCGTAAAGGGTACTCTCGGGAGAAGGTTCTCGCAAGCTTACCTACTGAAGAACGAATTTATGGACTTTCAGAAGAAGATAAAGTTTGCTCCGTTGACGGAAGTAAGCTTTCTTATGTTGGGAAAAAATATCTTCGTGCTGAAATTGAGTATATTCCTGCAACAGTCAAAGTAATCCATGTCTACAAAGAAAACTGGGAATGTAGAACCTGCCGCACGGCAGAGAGAAGCTATATTCAAGAGGCTTCTGTTCCACAGCCACTTCTTCAACATTCCATGGCTTCCCCATCCTCAGTTGCTTGGACTATGTACCAAAAATATGTGAATCACCTGCCACTGTATAGACAATCCAAGGATTGGAGTAATCTGGGTTTGGAAATATCAAGAGGCACATTATCTAGTTGGATCATTAAAACTGCTGATGAATATCTAAAACCAGTAGTGGATCAGCTTCGAACCCACCTTTTGAAGGAGAACTGCTTGCATGTCGATGAGACTCCTGTCCAAGTGCTTAAGGAGCCTGGGCGAAATAATCGGACCAAGTCCTATATGTGGGTGTATTCTACCATCGCGGAAAGTAAAGCACCAATCCGCATCTATGACTACCGCCCCGGCAGGTCCGCAGAGTTTGTAGTGGAGTTCTTGAAAGACTACTCCGGATTCTTGCATGTAGACGCTTATTCTGCATATGGTAAGGTCAAGAATGCCACCCTTTGCTATTGTTGGGCTCATGCCCGTAGAAAATATGCAGAGGCCATGCCAAAGGACCTTAAAAGTAAAGAAGCTACCCTTGTAAAACAAGGATTGGAATTCTGTAATAAACTGTTTAAGTTCGAGGATAAACTGAAGAGTTTAGCACCTGAAGAACGCAAAGAGCAACGTCTCCTGCTGGAAAAACCAGTTTTGGAGGCTTATTGGTCATGGGTGGAGACAAGTATTGTCACAGTACCTCCAAAACAGAAGATTGGACAAGCTTTGCAATATTCGCTGAATCAGAAGACTGGACTTATGAACTATCTTATGGACGGTCACTGTCAGATCTCCAACAATACAGCCGAAAACAGTATTCGTCCATTTACTGTTGGACGCAAAAATTGGTTATTCTCTGGAAGCCCCAAAGGTGCAGCGTCTAGCGCCGCTGTATATAGTATCGTGGAGACCGCGAAAGCTAATGGATTGAACCCCCACAAGTATTTGCAGAAGCTACTTGAAGAACTGCCTCAGATGAAAGAATCTGGCATAACCGATCTTGAACTGGTCATGCCATGGAATGATAAAATACGAAAAACTTGCTCATAATGAGCGTAACGCGCGGCCGAGAGGCCGCTTTCTTTTTCTCTAATTATCGCATTAGAGTACTGAGATTTCTATACGGTACTTTATTGTCCGCTTACGATATAATTTCATTAAGCATACTTAAGTATGTTGTAAAAAAAGGAGGTTTTATAATATGGTTGATTTGAAAAAGATCACAGAGTTAATTGGAAACCTTGAAGAAGAGGAGGTATTAGAGCTTCTAAATGAGTTTGTATCATCTAATCCTTCGGAAGAAGAAGCACAAAAGGTAGTAGGTGCCTGTCAGGAGGGTATGGCAGTAGTTGGAGAATTGTTCGAGTCCGGGGAGTATTTCGTTGGAGATTTAATTTTTGCCGGAGAGCTTCTCTCGGAGGCAATAGATACATTAAAGCCTGTAATTGGTTCAAGTACCACTGAAAAAATCGGAAAGATAGTAATAGGAACAGTCCATGGAGACTTGCACGATATAGGTAAAAACATATTCAAGAGCATGTCTGAAGCCGCGGGTTTTGAAGTTTTTGATTTAGGGATAGATCAACCTGTAGGTGCGTTTATTGATAAAGTTAAAGAAGTTAAGCCCGAAATAATTGGCATGAGCGGGGTTTTAACCCTAGCCTTGGAATCAATGAAAAACACCGTTGACGGACTAGCTGAAGCGGGACTAAGAGACAGCGTGAAAATAATAATAGGTGGAAATCCTGTAACAAAAGAAGCCTGTGAACACATAGGTGCTGACGCTTATACCACAAACGCAGCGGAAGGTGTTAAAATATGTCAAGGGTGGGTGAAATGATATGACTGATATGAAAAAGAAAAGTCAAGAAATAACCCAGATGTTTAACGATGTTTATGACATGAAAATGCCCAAGAGGGTACCTATAAGCACATGGACAGATATCGCTTATGCAATTGAATATTGCGGCTACGATGTCAGGGAAGCTCAGTGGAACATGGATATAATCGAAAAGGTCATGGACAAAACCACAGAAGATTTTAAAAGCGATGTCGTTCCCACAGTAATGATTAGATTTCCCCAGCTTTATCAAATATTAAAGGCAAAAAACTTTGTGATGGGTTCTGATGGATTCATTCAGCATCCTGAAGTAAGGAGCTTGGAGCCTGAAGATTACCCTGAGTTTAACAAAGATCCATACAAATTCGTCAACGAAAAAGTTCTGCCAAGGCTATATAAAGGATTGGACACTACGCCGGAAAAACGTGCGATGACATTTGCGAAAGCCTTTAAAACCTGGGCTGATTTGATGGGCCAGGTGGGATCGTTTACAGCCAAAGCCGCTGAAAAGCACGGTGTCTCACCAGGTGGAATCGGAATAACTTTAGTTGAAGCACCATTTGACCTTGTAGCCGATCAAATGAGAAGCTTTACGGGAATAACCATAGATATCAAAAGACGAGGGGCAATGGTAGCAGAAGCTTGTGAGGCTGTTCTCCCAATGATGCTTAAAGGTGGGGCTCTGCCAAATTCAAACAGGTACAATAGGACATTTATACCTCTTCATATGGGACCTTTCTTAAATGCCAAGGATTTTGAGAAATATTATTGGCCTACATTTAAGAAGCTGTGCGATGGTTTGGCTGAAAAAGGAGTTGGAATGAATATTTTCGTTGAGCAGGATTGGATGCGCCATATGGATTATCTGGAAGAACTACCGGAAGGTTGCCTTCTATGGTTTGAATTTGGTGATCCCAAGTTAGTTAAAGAAAGACTCGGCAAAAAACAGATTATTTCAGGAATGTATCCGGTGACCCTTCTTAGGACCGGAACGAAACAACAGTGTATAGACAAGGCAAAGGAAGTCATCGATATTTTGGCTCCTGGAGGAAACTATATATTCAACTATGACAAAGATCCACTGATTCTAGCGGATGCAAAGCCAGAAAATATTATAGCGGTCAATGAATTTGTTCGTGAATACGCCGTATATTAAGGGAGGGATCTATAATGGAATATAAATCTGAATTATACACATCATGGCCTGAATACATGGAGGAAAATAACATCAACCCTGAGCACGGTGATGTTATGGCACCTGCTGTACAGTCACAAGAGGAGATGATGTTTGGTTTTATCATGTTTCTGCTGATGTAACATCAAGGGCGCTTCAAGACATTGAGGTGCCCTTGATAGATGTGAAGAGATTTAAGTCATTGCGTTTGTAAGCATGGCTCTGAGCGACAAGAAAGGGTGATATGTTGATGAATGAAAAAGAACAAATGTACAATGAACGTGTAGAGAGATTTGTTAAAACAGTCAACCACGAAGAACCCGACAGAGTGCCTGTATTGTCTTTAGTAGAGACCATGGCGATAGCTTATGCAGGAGCGACAATTGAAGAATGCTTGAAAAGCCATGACGATGAATTCAAAATTTATGGAAAGTTGTTTGAGGACGTTTATTTTGATGGAACTCTTGGTTTTGGACTTAACAGGGCTATGAATGTATATAGCGCTTTGGGGGTAAACGCCTACTTTGTAAGCGAGGATGGAACAACCCTTCAACATGGAGAAATATCTCCTATGGCTGACACTGAGTATGATGATTTTATTGAAAATCCCATAAGGTTTGCGAAAAACGTATTGTTCAAACGCAAATACCCAAATCTAAACCTGCCTTATCCGCAAAATAAAGAGGCGATAAAAAATGCAGCACTAGGTCTAGCCGACTTTGGAAAGAAGATGGGCGACGGAGCGGCTTACCTGAAAGACCTTGCAGGGGTTCCTGTGACGGCAGGCAATTATATAATTGCACCTCTTGATCAGATATTTGACTATTTTAGAGGTTTTAGAGGTACGCTTACGGATATGAGAAGAAATCCTGACAAATTACTTGAGGCAACAGACAAGCTTGTTGATTTTTGCATTAGCTTGGCAACTGGAAATGCTCCAAAACTAGAACCTTTTCCATGGGTGTTTTCTCCTTTGCACATACCTACATTTTTAGGACCGGAGCAGTTTGGAAAATTCTATTGGCCAAGCTATAAAAAAATGTTGATGGCTCTCAATGAAAGAGGCGCTAAAGTCTTTATATTTATGGAAGGCTTGTGGGAGCCATATTATGAATTTCTTCAGGAACTGCCGGATAACTTTGCTATTGGAAATCTTGAAAAAGACGACCCAATAAAAGTTAAAAAAATTTTAGGAAAGAAGATAACTATATCAGGAGGCATGCCCTTGGATAAATTAAGATATGAAACCAAGGAGGAATGCATAGATCATGCAAAAAAAATTATCGACAATTGTGCCCCTGGTGGAGGTTTTATTTTTTCAACAAATCTAGCTTTATTGTCGGGTAAAGATGTTAATATTGAAAACTACAAGGCAGTCAATGAGTTTGTCCACGAGTATGGAGTCTATAAATGAGGAGTGAAAAATATGCCGGAAGAAAAAACAATTGAAGAAATAATGGAAGAAGTTAAAAATGAGCTCGACTTTTTACCGCCCGATGAAAACATCCGAAACGGCTTCATGGCAGGGCTTACATTTATGATGATTTTATGATTTCACAAGGGGTCGGTTAAGCACCGGCCTCTTTAATGTTGTTTAGAAGAAAGTGATTATGGTATAAATAGAATATAAGCAAAAGACGAGGTGATATAGATGAAAAGGTTTGTTGTTGCCGTTACCACTCTCGTTTCGGCGGTTCTTATGGTCATGGGTATAATATATCTAATTCAAAAAAAACAAAATGACAGGATTGGCGGCAGGTTGGTAAAAGTTGACTACAGGTTTAGCAAGGAGTTTGGATAGGGGTAAAATAATAATCTCTGAAAAGGGATTATTTTTTTGTCCTTTTTTTGATGATATTTCCATTTTATTAATAGATGATAAATAAAAAACGGAGGTGAAAAAATGGATATATTAGAAATGATAAGGCCAAAAATAATGACGCTGAGCCCTTGGGAGAAGATCGGCATTATGGGAATTGCAGCAGCGCTGGTAAGACTTGTTGGAGGATTCGACCAATCGATGCAGACCTTGGTTTTATTTATAGTCATCGATTATGTCACTGGTGTGATACTGGCTCTGTATAAAAACAACTTAAGCTCTGAAGCTTGCTACAGAGGGATTCTAAAAAAAGGCATAATATTTTTTATCGTCATTCTGGCCCATCACACGGATATGATATTCGAAACGGATTCATTGCTGTTAAGAAATTGCACGATTATTTTTTATATCGGCAATGAAGGGATATCGATTATGGAAAACGCAGGAGAGATTGGAATTCCAATGCCTGCCTTTATGAGAAGGGTTTTGCGGAACCTAAAGGAGGAAAACGGGGAGTTGAAGAGATGATAAGTATAGGAGCGAGAGGAACTAAAGTAAGAAGCCTTCAAGAGATGTTGGTCAAAGAGGGATACTTGCCGGATAAAAGGGAAATTGATTCGATATTCGGACCTAAGACAAGAGCTGCCGTAGTGGAATTTCAGAAAAACAATAAATTAAAGGTTGATGGAATAGTTGGAGATGAAACAAGCAGAGAAATAATGTTTTTAAAATATCAAAATTTCAACTCCCATGAATTTAAATGTAAATGTAGAGGAGCCTATTGCGACGGTTTTCCAGCTAAAATAGATGAAGACCTTGTCACCCAGCTACAAAGAATAAGAAACAGCTTGAAAAGGCCTGTGATAATCACTTCAGGCTTAAGGTGTGAGAGACACAATATCAATTCAGGGGGTGTAAAATCTTCTTTGCATCTTAAAGGCAGAGCGGCTGATATAAGATCCCCTGGAGTTTCGGTTAAAGAACTGGGAAAGTTGGTAGTAGATATAAATTCCCATGGAGGATGCGGGATTAGTTACGATAGTTTCGTACATTTAGATACAGGAAGCAAGAGAATATGGTAGAATTAACGTATTGCCAAAAAATTAAACTAAATTTTAATGATATTTTAATCCCTATAGGATAAAATATATTAGACTTTAAAAATTATTACGGGGTTGATTTTATGAAGAAAGTTTTAATTTTTACCGCTTCAACAGGCGGGGGACACAATATCGCCGCGAACTCATTAAAGGAGCATTTTGAAGCTAGTGGATATGAAACAGCAATATTTGATGCTTTTAAGGAAACAAATTTATTGTTGGACAAGGTAATATCCCGAGGATATGAAAAGATATTAAGCTTAAGTCCCAGAACCTACGGCAGAATGTACCGAGCTGCCAACAACAAGACGCTCAGTCACTATATCGTAGCACTAATTACAGACGTAATGGAAAAAAATATGATGGGGATAATTAACGAAAATAAACCGGACCTTATAATCGCCACACATCCCTTGGTTACGAATGTATTAGGCACCTTAAAAGAAGATAGAGAATTTGACGTTCCTATCATATCTATTGTAACAGATTATATGATACATCGCGCATACATTCACGATCAAATAGATGCATATGTTGCAGGCAGCGAATATACAAAAGAAACGATTATCAATAAAGGCGTGGATGAAAAGAAGATTCACACATATGGAATCCCGGTGAGAAAATCCTTTTTAGATCATACCACAGTAGCCGTCAAGGATTACAGCGTTGATTTATCTGTATTGCTGATGGCAGGCTCAATGGGAACTGCCCACATGGAAAAGGCATTTTTAAGCCTTATAAGCTCAAAGCACAATTTAAAAATAATCGTGGTCTGTGGAAAAAATGACAAAGTTAAAAGCAGAATCGACAAAATTATGGAAGATGAGCATGTAAATAAAATCGTAGAGGTATATGGTTTTGTAGAAAATATACCTGAGCTCATGGACAGGGGCGATGTTATAATAACAAAGCCCGGTGGATTGACGACTACAGAATCCATAATCAAGAACATACCTATGATTATTCCATATTATATTCCGGGGCAGGAAGAGGAAAATACCGATTTTCTAGTTGAAACAGGAATGGCTATCAAAGTTGACAAAATCAAGGATTTGACAAATGTTGTAGACTACCTGGTCCATAACAAAGACATTCTCGACAATATGGCTCAGAATATGTCTGAAATGGCCAAGGAACAATCAATTGATAGAATAATTGCTCTCGGAAGCGAACTTATCGCAAAAAATATTGAGGGCAAGTATGAAAATAAAACACTCGTGATGCCTTCCTAGGCAAGACGTGTGTTTTTAAAAATGAAAAAACAACGAGGTTATGGTAAAGTAGGTGATCAGGACTAAAGCGTCCAATATGGTGCTGATCATGGGATTAGCCATTATTGCAGGATCCAGTCCGATTCTTTTCGCAAACATAGGTAGGGTGCTTCCTATAAGCTTTGCCAGCGTAATCGTAGCGATCAGCGTAAGGCTGACTACAAACGAAAGCAAAAACGTATAATTACCAATTATGTACATCCTGATGAAGTTTAAGAATGCCAGGCTCAGGCCGATTAGAAAGCTTACCCTAAACTCCTTCCATATAATGCTGAAAAGATCTCTGAATTCCACATCCCCGACAGCTATGGAACGGACCATCAAAGTTGAAGCTTGAGCCCCCGCATTTCCGCTGGTGCCCATAAGCATGGGGATATTTGCGCTTAATATTGCCATGCTGGCAATTAAAGCTTGGTAGTGTTCCATTATAGCGCTTGTAAATGTTGCCGAAATCATCAATACTGCCAACCAAGGAAAACGCTTCTTAAATAAACCTGCAACAGTGGATTCGAGATAGCTTTCCTCGGAAATCTGCATACCAGCCATCATATGAAAATCCTTTGTGGTTTCTTCTTCCATTACATCCATTATATCATCAACTGTTATGATGCCTACAAGTCTGTTCTCAGAATCAACTACCGGCATTGCCAAAAGATCGTACTTTAAGAATTTATCCGCAACATCCTCTTGGTTGTCGTGGGTTTCGACGCTTATGAATTCTTTATTCATTATAGCTTCCACCTTTGAGTCTTCTGAGGATAGTATCAGCTCTTTAAGGGATATTATACCCTCTAGCTTTCTTTCGTTGTCTGTAACGTAACAGGTGTATATGGTTTCTTTGTCAACGCCAATTTTTCTGATTCGATTGATAGCTTCTTTGACTGTCATGCGCTTTTTCAAGTCCACAAATTCTATAGTCATTATGCTTCCGGCGGAATATTCAGGGTAGTTGAGGAATTGATTTATGAGCCTTCGTTCGTTTTCGGGAGTGTTTTGCAATATTTTTTTTACGAGATTCGCAGGAATCTCCTCTAAATAGTCTATCTTGTCATCAAAATTCAGCTCGTTGACAAGCTCCTTAAGTTCATCCTCATTAATGAGCTGAGAAAATTCAGCTTGATATGAGGGCTCCATATGTGAAAAAACCTCCACAGCCAAATTCTTTGGAAGAAGTCTAAAGATCAGGAGGCTTTCTTTTTGGCTGACTTCCGCCATTGCTTCTGCAATATCAGGAGCATGAAGGGTAGAAATATGAATTCTTAAATCCTTGAATTTTTTCTCTTTGAGAAGTTCCAACAGCTTCTTCATCGTAAGCACCTCCTGTAATTTCTATACCCATATAGTAATAAGTGACACTGAAGTCGACGTATCTATTATAATTATTATATATTAAGATATCAACTAAAAAGACACGATAACGACACAATAATAGGTTATAATATAATCAAAAGTCAGATATAGGGTGATTTTATGAAAAAAATATTTGTGGTCGAAGATGAGGAAAGCCTAAGGAATCTGATAGAAGCCTATCTGGTAAAAGAAGGCTTTATGGTAGTTACTGCTCAAAATGGTCTTGAAGCTATAGAAAAGTGGAGGGACTCCTTGGCGGATATAATAATTCTTGATATCATGATGCCGGGCCTTGACGGATATGAAGTGCTTGATTACATAAGGAAGGACAGCAAGGTTCCGGTTGTTTTTCTTACTGCAAAACGAGAACTTGAAGATAAGATAAAGGGCTTTGAAACAGGCGCAGATGATTATCTAGTAAAGCCCTTTAGCATGAAAGAACTGGTGATGAGGGCCAAGGCCATACTTAAAAGATCAGGAAACCAGGAAGAGTACCTCCAGACATATGGAGAACTGACTATAGATCTGATTAAAATGGAAGCTAGAGTCAGTGGAGAGTTGATTGAGCTTTCTCACAAAGAATATGAGCTCCTGGCATATATGGCAAAAAATATAAATATACCCATAAGTCGGGGAAAGCTCCTTGACAGGCTTTGGGGGGTAGATTTTGAAGGCGATGACAGGGTTGTGGATACAGCAATAAAAAGGCTCAGAAAAAAAATGGGAGCAGCTGAAGGTTATATCAAGACAGTGAGAGGGTTAGGCTATAAATTTGAGGTGTGACGATGAAAAAAAGCATTTTTAACAGAATATTCATATACATGGCTATACTTATCCTTGTTATTTCCGGGTTCATCGCTTTTATGGTGGAGTTTTTTCTTGATGATTTTTATTATATGACTCAGGAGAATTCCTTGAGAGAAGCAGCAGAGGAAATTCAGGAATCATATGATGAAAACAATGCCGATATTGAGGATGTCTTAACAGCTTACTCATTAAGCTTGGGGATGACTATTGAAATAGTTACAGATAGTGGAACTGTACTGTACTCCGGGAGCGAATCTGGGGGGGCAGGGAATATGAGGCATATGATGAATATGATGATGGGGCAGGGTAGGTTTTATAGGATGAATGCAAACGACGCATCTGTTGAGCAAGACTGGCTTATCTTCAATCAAGAATTAAGTGACGGCAACTATCTAGTGATTAGGACCGGCTATGAGTCTTTTCAAAGGACGATTGAGGCGTTAAAGAGTTTTATGATCTATCTCGCCCTGCCGGTTTTTATACTGTCTGCTGCCGTTATATATCCTTTGTCTAAGGGTATATCGAAGCCGTTGATAGAACTTAACGAAGTGGCTCAGAGGATGAAAAAGCTTGATTTTAAGGCTAAATACAGCGTTAGGTCCCAAGATGAAACAGGGCAGCTGGGACAAACATTGAACGAATTGATGGTAAAACTTGAAGATACCATCAGGCGGTTGACGGAAGAGCTTGAAAAAGAAAAAAACCTAGACAAGATGAGAAGGGAATTTGTCGCAAGGGTTTCCCATGAACTACAGACGCCGCTTACTGTCATAGAGGGTTATATTGAAGCAATCGAAGACAAGGTGTATGCAAACGAAAAGGACAGGGATAACGCGTTGAGGGTAATATCCTTAGAGGCTGACAAGATCAGCAAGATGACTCAAGACCTTTTGGATTTGTCTCAGCTTGAATCTGGAAGCTATAAACTGGTAAAAAGAAAGTTCAATTATTCCGATCTTGTCAGGCAGGTTCATGAAAAATACTCAAACCAGAAAAGAGATTCAAACGTAGAATTTAGGCTCGTTGCAGATGAAGGCTATGAGTATCATATTGATGGAGATGAATTCAGATTGGAACAGGTTTTGAATAATCTGCTAAACAACGCATTCAATCACGTCAGGCAGGGCGGCAGAGTAATTTTATCGGTTAAGCACGATGGAGAAATAATAACAACTGGGGTATTCAATGAAGGGGAAAAGATAAACGAAAATGAACTGGATTACATCTGGGAGAGCTTTTTCAAGGGAGACAAGAGCAAAGGCAAAAAAGGTGTCGGTTTGGGACTTTCAATAGCCAAGAACATCATAAGCCTTCACGATGGAAAGTACAAGGCTGAGAACAAAAACGACGGTGTATGCTTTAGTTTTGATTTACATGAAAACAAATGAATTTAGCGGATAATTGATGATTTACAAGAAGAAGATTTTCATGTAGAATGTATATGTGTTTTCAACTTAATATTAAAAGGTAACGATGAAGAGGAGTATAAAAGACCGGGCTACAGAGAGGAGAATCCAAGGCTGTGAGATTTTCCGTCAAAGGCTTTTAGAAGGTAGCTTCTGAACCGCCTTGCTGAAGATATAGTAAGCAGGGACGCAAATGCGTTAAAATTGGAGTTGGGTTATAAACCAATTAGGGTGGAACCGCGGTAGATATCGTCCCTTGCTGATTAGCAGGGGATTTTTTTTTGAAATAATATGTAACCAGGAGGAAAAAATGAACAAAAAGCAATTATCTAAATCTTATGATCCTATCGAATTTGAAGATGAAATTTATGAAAACTGGGAAAGACGGGGCTATTTCAAACCGGAAGCGAACAATGATGGCAAGCCCTACACAATAGTGATGCCTCCTCCTAACATAACAGGACAGCTTCATCTGGGACACGCTTTTGATGGAACTCTACAAGATATCATTATCAGATGGAAAAGAATGCAGGGGTTCAGCGCTTTGTGGCTTCCGGGAACAGACCATGCGAGCATAGCTACAGAAGTCAAGGTAGTCGAAAAAATTAAAGAAGATGAAGGAAAAACAAAGGAAGAGCTTGGCAGAGAGGAGTTTTTAAACAGAGCCTGGGACTGGGCCGTGGTTTATAAAAAAAGAATAGTGGATCAGTTCAAAAAGCTGGGTGCTTCATGCGATTGGGACCGGGAGAGGTTTACCATGGATGAGGGCTGCAGCGAGGCGGTTGTGGAAACTTTTGTACGGCTATATGACAAGGGGCTTGTCTATAGGGGAAACAGAATAATAAACTGGTGTCCTGACTGCAGGACTGCACTTTCTGACGCCGAGGTGGAGTACAGTGAAAAAAGCGGAAACCTTTATCACTTGAGATATCCTCTAGAAGGTAGCGACAAATATCTGGTCGTAGCAACGACGAGACCGGAGACCATGTTGGGAGATAGCGGAGTGGCCGTAAATCCCAACGATGAAAGATACAAGGACTTAATAGGCAAAAATGTGATGCTGCCTCTTGTGAATAGGAAAATCCCAATAATCGCTGACGATTACGTCGATATGGACTTTGGGACAGGTGCAGTTAAAATGACTCCTGCTCATGATCCGAATGACTTTGAGGTCGGCTTAAGACACAACCTGGAACAGATTAGAGTCCTTGACGACTCTGGAATCATGAATGAGCGTGCAGGAGATTACAAGGGCCTTGAAAGATACGAAGCGAGAAAGAAAGTCTTGGAAGATCTCAAGGCTTTAGGGCTTGTCGAGAAAATCCAGGAGCATGTGCATAATGTGGGAGCCTGTTACAGATGCGACACCGTGGTTGAGCCTATTATATCAAGGCAATGGTTTGTAAGCATGGAGCCACTTGCTAAGCCTGCAATAGATGTGGTAAGGGATGGAAAAACGAAATTCGTGCCTGAAAGATTCAGCAAGATTTACTTCAACTGGATGGAAAACATAAAAGATTGGTGCATATCTAGGCAGCTGTGGTGGGGACATAGGATTCCCGCATATTATTGTGACGATTGCAACGAGGTCATGGTTTCCAAAGATGAAGTAACTTCTTGTGCCAAATGCGGGTCGGAAAATGTTAGGCAGGATGAAGATGTGCTTGATACATGGTTTAGCTCTGCGCTTTGGCCATTTTCAACTTTAGGATGGCCGGAAAATACTGAAGACCTTAATAAATTCTATCCAAATAATCTTCTCGTTACAGGCTTCGACATTATTTTCTTTTGGGTAGCAAGAATGATCTTTTCAGGAATCGAACAGATGGGGGAGACTCCTTTCAGTGATGTTTATATTCACGGATTGATCAGGGATGCACAAGGGAGAAAGATGAGCAAATCTCTTGGCAATGGAGTAGATCCCTTGGAAGTTATTGAAAAATACGGAGCGGACCCGCTTAGATTTACCATAGTGACAGGAAATGCGGCAGGCAACGACATAAGATGGCACGATGAGAAGGTCCTAGCTAACAGAAACTTTGCCAATAAAATCTGGAATGCTTCGAAATTTGTCATAATGAATACGGAAAATGACGTCATTTTAGAAATAGATGACGTAAAAGATGATTTGTTGTCTATGGACAAGTGGATTTTGAGCAGACTGAATCAAATAACAAAAGAAGTAAATGAAAATATGGAAAAGTACGAACTGGGAATAGCAGCTCAAAAATTATATGACTTTTTATGGAACGAGTATTGTGACTGGTATATCGAACTTGTAAAAAGCAGGTTGTATGGTGATGACGATTCTAAAAAAGCTGCTCAGGCTACATTGAAGCATGTGCTGAAAACTTCATTGAAGCTGCTTCACCCCTTTATGCCCTTCATAACAGAAAAACTGTTTTTGGCTATACAGGACGAGGAAGAAACAGTGATGTTGTCTAGATGGCCAGAATGGAAGGAAGTCCACTGTTTTAATGCGGAAGAAAGGGAAATAGGGTTTGTTATGGATGCAATAAGAGCCGTAAGAAACATAAAAGCAGAGCTTAATGTCCCTCCCTCAAAGAAGGTCAGCATATTTGTGGTTCCATTTGACAGCAAGATAGAAGAGATAATCATAAAAAATGAATCCTATATAAAAAATCTTGCCAACGGATCTAGCGTGAAAGCAGTAAGGAAAGATCATGGCTTGGAAAATGCCACTGCGGCATTGATTGATGGCGCCGAAATCATGATTCCTTTGGATGAACTTGTAGACAAGGAAAAGGAGCTTGAAAGACTGAACAAGGAAAAAGATAATCTGGTTAAAGAAATAGACAGGGTTGTCAAAAAACTTTCAAATGTAGGCTTTATAAAAAAAGCTCCAGAAAAGGTTGTAGAAGAAGAAAAGGCAAAACAGGAAAAGTATCAGAAGATGTATGACAATGTTTTGGAAATGATCAAAAAATATGAAAACTAAGATTCGATGATATCCAAAGGTAAAAGGGCTACAATAAAAAAACAGCTTAGGCTGTTTTTTTTACTCCTTTATCAAGGAGTCAATTATATCGGTATAAATATTTTGTCCCTTTGATTCCCAATTTGAACATATATACTTGGCCTGGGTTTTGCTGGGGACATTAAGGGATATCGATATCAGAGAAACATCATTTTCCATTAATCTAAGGCTGACATCAAACTCGCCGTCTCCGGTAAGCTTGTAAGTGGCCAGATTTTTTACCTGCCTTAAAACTTTATCCTTGTTTTGGCGGATGAATATATCTAATATTTCTTTTATGAATAAAGGTATCCTGTCAGAAAATAGAGACAGGGTTTCCCGACCTTTCTCAGAAATAGAAAAATAGTCTATATCGCTGTCATTCATCTTGTATAGAAATTCATCATCTAATAGGCTATTGATTAAAAACTGTATATCAAAGTAACTGATTTGAACGTTTTCCAATATGATTTGGCTAATTTGTTCCTTGTTTACCGGAACCTTGAATTGGTCTAGTGCATATAATATAATTAGTTTATTCTCAAGTATGTTTTCCGAGTCAAAATACAATTGGTACACCTACTTTCTGTTTATATTATAACAGAAAAGGGTAATTCATATAAGTGCAAAATACAATAAGGAGCAATAAAATGACTGATAATCTGATAAGCTACATAGAATCTTTGGGAGTATCTAGACTGGGTTTCTTTGGTGCAAAAAGCGTAGTGCCAAATAATTGGAAAGAGCTTGAATATGGGATATCATTTTCGATAAAATTGTCGGAACCTATCGTCGATGACATAAAAAAGGGTCCTTCGAAGACTTATTTTGCCCATTATAGAAGCGTCAACTATCATATAAACGAGGTCTCACTCAAAATAGTGCTATATCTACAAAAAATGGGATTTAAAGCTGTGCCCATACCAGCATCACAAACTGTAAGCGAGAAAAATGAAATCAGTGGAGTTTTTCAACACAGAACTGCGGCCACTTTGTCCGGCCTGGGATGGGTAGGGAAAAGCGGCATGTTCATAGACGAAAAGCTGGGTCCCTCTGTGAGATTGGGGACGATTTTTACCAATATGAAGCTATCTTCTTCTTCTCCGATCAGATCAGGTCGGTGTGGATCGTGCAGGATATGCGTTGAAAGCTGCCCGGCAATGGCTATAGAAGGAAAAGAGTGGAAAGCAGGAATGGAAAGAAACGAGCTATATGACGCAAGGGCATGCAGCGATTACATGAAGGAGGCTTTCAAAGACATAGGAAGGGGAGTCGTGTGCGGAATTTGTATGAGCATTTGTCCCAAAAACCATACAGGCAACAAATGATGCATAAATATTAACGGGAGATGATTTAATGGAATTTTATTCAACTGATCAAATGAAAAATATGGGAATTTTGAGAATGAGGAAAAATTGGCTTAATTCTGTAGCTGTTTTTATCATCAGTTTTTTTATATTAAGCTCGATATCATTCATAGATGGTTATTTTCAAGTTATGCACGAAATTTTTGGAACTCAAGCTCGAAACCTTACCAGTTTTGCTGGGATTCAATCGATAATATTTACAGGTCCAATATCCTATGGAGTAGCTTTGTTTTTTCTGAATGCAGCAAGAGGCAATGAAGGTGAAATAGTTCATGTTTTTACCGGGTTCAAGAGATTTGGAACGACTTTTCTTTGTGGCCTAATGCAAACTATATTTATAGTGCTTTGGAGCCTGCTTTTCATAATTCCGGGAATTATAGCAGCTATCAATTATTCCATGGCATATTATCTGTTGGCGGATTATAAAAACTTATCTGCAATGGATGCTCTGTCCATGAGCAAGGACATTATGAAGGGTCACAAGGGAAGGTACTTTAACTTGCTTATGAGTTTTATGGGATGGTTTGTTTTTTCAGCAGTGACATTGGGGCTTGGTTACGTTTATGTCATGCCATATTTTAACAACACAATTGCTGTTTTTTATCAGGATCTAATAAATGGAACAGACACTGATCTAATTAGAAAGTACGCCGGAGATATTCGATAGAAAATAAAAACTGCCTAGAGCATTTGCTCCAGGCAGTTTTTTAAAGTTCAAATGCATCAGCAATAAGGTTGACTGCTTTTTGTTGATCCGCAGGATCAATCGCATAACTGATTTTGATTTCTGAGGTTGTAACCATTTGGACCTCAATGCCTGCTTTGGCAAGAAGCACAAATATTTGAGCTGCAACTCCGCTGTGGCTTCGCATTCCAATTCCCACAACTGATAATTTAGATATGTCTTCATTTATACCATAAGAAATTTGAGGGTATTTCTTAGCAATGAAAGCCAAGATGTCCCTGGCATCGCTCAATTCGCTTTTTGGCGTAGTAAATGATATGCTAACCGAATTATCCTGTGGGGAAGTCTGACTTATCATGTCTATATTGATATCCTTTTTAGCCAGTGAATCAAAGATATCTGCAGTAGTTCTTATACTGTAGGGAACATGATTCAGTGTAATCATTACGTCGTTATTGTCAATTGCCAAGCCCGTTATAACCGCGCTTTCCATATTCTTTTCACTCTCCTTGATAACTGTACCTGGTTTTTCCCCCATGCTGGATGCAACTATGATTGGGATATGGTACTTTTGGCCTAGCTCGATCGCTCTTGTATGCATTACGCCTGCGCCCAAACTTGCCATTTCCAACATCTCTTCGTAGCTGATGACGTCTAGTTTTTTTGCATTGGGATAAACTCTCGGATCCAGTGAATATATTCCGTCTACGTCGGTGTATATCTCGCAAGGACACTGTAGCTTGCTGGCTATGGCGACAGCAGATGTATCCGAGCCGCCACGACCTAAGGTTGTTATGTCTGATTCTTCGTTGGCGCCTTGAAATCCAGCAACTATGACTATTTTATCTTCCTTTAGGTGTTTTTTTATCGTGCTGTCATCAATGTCTGCAATTCTGGATTTTGTATGGTGACCTGTGGTCTTTATTCCCACCTGTGATCCTGTCAGTGATATTGCTTGATGTCCCATGCTGTTTAGAGCCATTGACAATAAGGCAATGGATACCTGTTCTCCCGTGGAAATAAGCATGTCGATTTCCCGCTTTGGCGGATTTTCTGAAATCTGATAGGCCATTTCCAAAAGCTTGTCGGTATTGTCGCCCATAGCTGAAACTACCACCACTATTTTGTGATTTTCTTCCTTCTTTTTTATAATTCGCTTTGCTACATTTTGAATTCTATCTATATTTCCGACGGAAGTTCCGCCGTATTTTTGCACTACGATATTCATTTTAGCTCCTTTGTAATGTTATCCTCTAAGATCATCAAGCAACTCTGTCTTGCTTTTAGTTTTATCATCAATATCCTTTATGACTTTTGCTGGAGATCCTGCTACCACGGTGCCTGAGGGAACATCTTTTGTTACGATTGCTCCGGCAGCCACCACGGCGCCTTTTCCAACTTTTACGCCTTCCAATATAACTGCGTTTGCTCCTATGACTACATCGTCTTCGATAATAACAGGGGTCTTGCTTGGGGGTTCTAATACGCCTGCTACCACAGCACCTGCTCCAAGATGTACGTTTTTACCTAGTTGGCCTCTAGCGCCTACTACGGCATTCATGTCGATCATGGTTCCGTCGCCTATGTTTGCACCTATGTTTATAACCGCACCCATCATCAAAACGCAGCTTTTCCCTATATGTGCACCTTCTCTGATAAAGACGCCTGGTTCGATTCTAGCATCCACAGCAGTCATGTCAAGCATGGGAACTGCTGAGTTTCTTCTGTCATTTTCGACTCTGCAGGATTTGATTTTCTCCTTGTTTTTATCAATAAAAGGCAAGACTATATCGCTTTCCCCAAATAATGTGAAGGAAGTGGGAAGACCGTAGTATTCCATGCCTTCAAGGTCTGCTTCTGTGAAGTCACCATTGATATAGGCTTTTACAGGTGTTTGTTTTTGCACCGCCTTTATGTATTTTGCAATCTCATATGGGTTGGTAAGATCAAATTGTTTTTTTAATTCTTCGTTTGTAGTCATATTAATTTCTCCTCTCAATTATAAACCTAGCATTTTTTTCATGTCGTAAAGTCCGTTTTTTTGAACGGCGATGTATCTAGCAGCCTCGACCGCTCCTTTGGCAAAAACCTTTTTTGAAGTCGCAGTGTGCTTGATTTCGATATTCTCATCGTCACCTGCGTACAAAACAGTATGTTCGCCTGCAATAGTACCACCTCTTACGGCGTGTATTCCAAGCTCTTTGTCCCGGCGTTTTGCAGAGGTGCCTTCACGGCCGTAAGTAAAAGTAAACTTTTCTGCTGCACTTTCGTTTATCGCATTTGCGAGCATCAGTGCAGTGCCGCTTGGTGCATCAACTTTTTTGTTGTGGTGTTTTTCGATTATTTCAATATCAAAGCCTTGCAGCATCTTTTCAGCCTGAGATACAAGCCCGAGAAGGACATTGACTCCTATGGACATGTTTGCTGTCCTAAATACCGGAATTGACTTCGATACTTCTTTTAATCGATCTTCATCAGTTTGACTCAATCCGGTAGTAGCCATTACCAATGGTATTTTTTTGTCTTCTGCAAAATCGACTATTTTGTCGAACGCACTGAAGTGTGAAAAATCGATGATCGCATCAATCTTTTCTCGTACATCTTTCAGTTCGGTATAAACGGTAAAGGGGCTTTCAGGCGATTGTGACGAGTCAAACCCGGCAACTATTTCCATGTCATCCCTCTCAGCTACGAGAGACGATATGGTTTTTCCCATTCCACCGTTGCATCCACTGAGTAAAATTTTCATTTTGTTTCCTCCAAATTAAAGTATTCCGTAAGCTTTCATCTCTGATTCAAGAATCTTCAGATTAGCCTCTTCCATTTCTGTCAAAGGCATTCTAAGTTCTCCCGTGTCCATTCCCATTAGCTTTAAAGCAGCTTTTATAGGTATTGGATTTGCTTCTATGAACAATGCATCATTAAGGCCATTCATTCTAAGTTGAAGACTAAGGCTGCCTTTTACGTCTCCAGAGAGATATTTTGCAACCATGTCATGCATGTCTTTAGGAATTATATTTGCACTGACGCTAATGACTCCGATGCCTCCGAGAGATAGGATAGGTACCACCTGGTTGTCATTTCCCGAATAAATGGCAAAATCGTCCCCACACAGTCTAGCTATTTCAGCTACTTGCACTATGTCTCCACTAGCTTCTTTAACAGCGGTTATGTTTTTTATCTTTGACAATTCAACCATGGTGTCAACGCTAATGTTAAGGCCCGTTCGACTGGGAACATTGTAGACTATGACAGGGCAAGATACGCTGGTTGCAACTGCTTCGAAATGCTTGACGATTCCCTTTTGAGTACCCTTGTTGTAGTAGGGGTTCATAACGAGTACTGCGTCTGCTCCCACTTGGTCTGCATATTTTGACATCTCAACAGCGTGGAAGGTGCTGTTGCTTCCGGTGCCTGCAATGACTGGTATCCTGCCTTTAACTACGTCTACCGCAAACTTGATCTCATCTTGCTGCTCCTCGTCAGAGAGGCAAGGCGTCTCACCCGTAGTCCCACAAATAATGATTGCATCGGTGCCTTCCTTGATGTGCCATTCAATCAGTTGCTCTAGCCTCGGATAATCTATTTTGTTGTCTTTAAATGGTGTTACGATTGCTACTCCTGATCCTTTAAATACACTCATATCATCACCTGCTTAATAAATTATTTTTAATTAGCAATTCTGCAATTTGAACAGCGTTGGCAGCTGCGCCTTTTCTGATGTTGTCTGCCACTATCCAGAGATTCAAGCCGTTTTCCACGCTTTCGTCGCGTCTGATTCGGCCGACAAAGACCTCATTTTTGCCTTCTGCGTTTCTTGCCAGCGGGTAAACGTTGTTGGCGACGTCGTCTTCTACCACAATGCCCGGTGAGTTTGAAAGCAAGCTACGTACTTCTTTCAATTCAAAAGGTGTCTCGAATTCAAGGTTGACGCTTTCGCTGTGTCCATAAAATACCGGAACCCTTACCGCTGTAGCCGTGATTTTAAGTGAGTCGTCACCGAGTATTTTCTGTGTTTCTTCAATCATCTTCATTTCTTCCTTGGTGTACCCGTTATCTAGGAACACATCGATGTGAGGAAGGCAGTTAAAAGCGATTTGATGAGGATAAAACTCGTTTGTTCCACCCTTTACGCCCTTCTCCAGATCTTCGTAACCTTTGATGCCTGATCCTGAAACCGCTTGGTATGTGGAATATACAATCCTTTTGATTTTGTAATTTTCATGAAGTGGCTTTAATGCCACTACTGCTTGAATGGTTGAGCAGTTAGGGTTGGCAATAATGTTTTTATGCCATTTCAGATCATCCGGATTTACTTCCGGTACTACCAGTGGTACTGTAGGATCCATTCTGAATGCTGAAGAGTTGTCGACTACCACCACATTATTTTTTGCAGCAATAGGTGAAAACTTTTCGCTGGTTCCTCCGCCGGCAGAGAATATTGCAATATCAATATCTTGTTCGAATGATTTTTCAGTTAATTCTTGTACCGTATAGGTCTTTCCCATGAAAGTCAGTTCTTCGCCCTTTGATCTAGCCGATGCCAATGGGTAAAAATTCTCAATTGGGAAATTTCTTTCTTCCAATAGTTCCAGAACCTTTCTTCCAACCATTCCAGTTGCACCGACGACGGCGACATTGTACTTTTTCATTTTAATTGAAACCTCCTAAGTTTTTATGGTTGATCTGCTGATGCAGACTTTTTAAGTAAACTGCAAAACTCTAATAAAAAAGCTAGTTTAATATAAACTAGCTGAACGTTGACAAGACATGCATAAAAAATGTATATCTCAGGCAGTTTCAGATAGCGCTCCATCTTTTGGATGACAATTGCAAGGTTATTCACCAGGCAACCAGCATTCGAGACTTCAGGGAATCGAAAACTTCGGCATCTTACCCTTTCATCCCAGTTCATCCGATCCTGAAACCGTTCCTGTGAGTACTGATAAAAGATGCACCTCTATCTTAAAAATATTTGATTGTCTAATAGTATAACAAAAAGATGCAAAAAAATAAACACAATTGCGTATGTTTTTTATATTTCATTTGCGTTATAATATTACAAGTGAGTTTATTTTACATTAAAAACGACTAAAATGCAAATTTGGAGGAGGAAGTCATGAAAGTAAGGAAAAATATATTAAATATGCTGGATGAAGCAATTAAAATAAGAAGAGATCTGCACATGATTCCTGAAGAGGGATATGGTGAATATAAAACAAATGCATATATAAAAAAATACCTGAAGGATTTAGGTTATGAGCCTAAAGATATTACTGATACGGGAGTCTACCTGCTGATTGAGGGAAAGGACAAGGAAACGACCACAGCTTTGAGAGCGGATATGGACGGGTTGTCAGTAAGAGAGGAAACGGACGTGGATTACACATCTGTTCATGAAAGCATGATGCATGCATGTGGTCACGATGGTCACATGACTATATTGCTTGTTTTTGCAAAGTACTTGAAGGACAATGACATAAAACCGGAAAAAAATATTCTGCTTGTTTTTCAACCAGCTGAGGAGGGACCAGGCGGAGCAAAAGCAATTGTTGAAGAGGGACTCTTGTCAAGATACAATGTTGGGGAAATATTCGGATGCCATATCATGCCGGATGTAGACCAAGGCATAGTAGCGGTAAAGTCGGGACCAATGATGGCACAGACAGGAGAGTTTTACATCAATATCAAAGGCAAAAGCTCTCATGCGGCGGTGCCTCATCAAGGAATTGATGCAGTAGTAATAGCATCCAGCATTGTGGGAGCTCTTCAGACGGTAGTCAGCAGAAATATAAATCCGGTTAAAACATCTTTGTTGTCAATTGGAACTATATCCGGGGGGGAAAGAGTCAATGTGGTAGCTAGACATGTGAGTCTTTCCGGAACGATGCGGTCTTATGAAGAAGCCGTTTACGATCAGATGAAAATGCGGGTAATTGAAATACTCAAAGGATATGAGATTGCATTTAATTGTACTATAGAATATAAATTTATTGACATGTATCCTCCTGTCACTAACGATGCGGCAGTTCATAAAAGTTTTATAGCACTGCTTGATAAAGACGAATACAAGGAAGCTGACCCAATGATGATCGCTGAGGATTTTTCTTACTATCAAAAAGCGGTCCCGGGAGTGTTTTTTTACTTGGGATCACAAAATGAAGAATTGGGATATGACTATGGGCTTCATGACTGTAGATTTAATTTTGACGAGAGCATATTATTAAATGCTGTTGAGGTATATGCAAGACTTGCAGATAGGGAGAGAAGTTGAAATTGAAAAAGATGAAACCAATGACCGCAGCCATTTTTATTTTACTGGTTTTCGGTCTGATAGCAGTTCCAACCCAGATATCCGCAAATGAAAACGAGGGTGTATTCAATGGCCTTTACCTTATAAGCGGGGGCGATGCAACTTTAAAAAACGTAGATATATCCATACTGGTCAACGATAAAAGCTCCTCCAGGGTAAATGCGTCATACGAGGTTGAAAATACAGGGGAGGAAACAATTTTTTTGTATATGGGCATCCCCTTGTCCAATGTGAACATCACTGAAACAACATACCGCTTTACACCTTATGTATACAATTCTAGAATCGTAGCGGGAGAACTGATAAATCATCTGATAGATGGAATGGCCCTTGATTATGCAAATTGGAGAACATACAGCTTTGAAGTGCCCTTGAGACCGGGGGAGATTAAAACAGCGAGTATATCATATACGGTTGAGAATCACTATTCAGAAGATGGCAGGCTTGGGTTCAATATTGATTTGGAGCATATCAAGTCATGGAATAGCAAGCCGGAAAACATAAAGGTAACTGCATCATTTAACCCCAGATCCGTCAGGATTTATAACTTTGATAATCGCTATGCGGTCAACCCCACAGAGATGACTCCCCAGTACAGCCTTGAGTGGAGCTTTGATGAAACTGCAGATTTTAGAGACATATCCTTTAATTACTATCCGGTTGACGATAAGATAAAAGACGAACTTGCAAAGTTGAGAAGTTCAAGAATAGACGCATTCTTGAAGGAATATGAAAATCGGGACTATGCAAAGGCCATCGAGGCGGGAAGGGAGTATATCCAAAATTCTCAGCCCACAGAAGCGCACAATTTGGTATATCTTCTAATGGCAGATTCATATGTTCAACAAAAGGAATACAACCAGGTGTTGGCAGTCTACGAACTCATTGAGTCGACAGACTTAAATTTCGGCGAGCTTCACAAACGAATTGACAACAAAATGTTGATAAACAAAATTACGGCATTGGAGAATCTTAAACGATATGAGGAAATGTATGATCTCATAATGTATGAAAAATTAGATCCTGACCTTAACTACTACCTTGAACAATGGTTGGATGAATCTATGGCTAGAATACCTGACAGCACATTGGAGCGAATAGAGGAGGAAAGAAAGCCACCTACAGCTTTTGAGATGTTTGCAAGAAGATTTATAGATGGGAACTTTACGGTGATTTTAATCGCCGGCGGGATAATAGTTGCTTTGATTGTATTTTTAATCTACTACATAAGAAAGAAAAAGAAGAAAAATCTCTTCTTTTAATGGAGTGTCATGTACGATAAACTGGCTTATATTTATGATAATTTAATAAATGAAGATGTGGATTACGATGAAATGGTAAACTGGCTAGACGTAAAAATAAAAGAAAAAAATCTCAGTGCCAACAATTTGCTTGAGATAGGGTGCGGTACGGGAAATGTAGCCATACCATTGTCTAAGTTGGGATACAATGTTACCGGAATGGATATTTCGGATGAAATGCTTTCAGTGGCGGATGAAAAATCTTTTGCTGAAGGATCAAGCGTCAGGTGGATGAAAGGTGATGCCTGCAATTTTGCGAACACTGAAAAGTACCATGCAGTCGTATCATGTCTAGACACCGTCAATTATATATTAGGTGAAGAAGATTTGGATAAAGCCTTTACAAATATTTATAATTCCCTTGAAAAAGGAGGGGTTTTTATTTTTGATATCAATACTAAATACAGACTTAAAGATGTTTATGGAGACCGCTCATTTAATTACGTATCAGATAATCTATGTTATATATGGAATTGTTTTTATGATTCAGAAAATGATATCAGCGAATTTGAAATAGATTTTTTTGTAAAGGCAGAAGGTAAAAATAATTATGAGAGGTTTGATGAAGTTCATGTGCAGAAGGCATACGAGATTGAAAAAATAAAACGCATTCTTTTAAATGCAGGATTTGACAGCGTTGAGGCTTACGATTTTTTATCTGAGACCCATCCCAAATCTATATCAGAGAAGGTTGGGATGGTTGCATTTCGCAACTAGAAAACATGGAAATATCTACAAATATATTTTGACAAACAAAAATAATGGTGTTAAAATAATACCCGTAGCAGTATATAATATTTATTTAATTTAGGAGGAATTTTTGTATGACAAACGGTACTGTAAAATGGTTCAACGCTGAAAAAGGATACGGGTTTCTTTCAACTGATGAAAGCGGAGATGTTTTTGTACACTTCTCAGCATTGCAAATGGACGGCTACAAGACTTTAAAAGAAGGACAAGAAGTGAATTTCGAAATCGTTGAAGGCGAAAAAGGCCCTCAAGCTGCTAATGTTAACATTATATAATAAAGTAACAAAGTTTCTTTAAACATAGATGTACTTGGTATAAAAATAACATTTAGCAATTATCGATCCCTGTGTATACGTGTACACAGGGATATGATTGTGTGAGAAAACCATACGCTGTGCGTATGGTTCAAAAAAGCTTTAGCTATGGAGAGAAAAAGTCCTCCTGTGATAAAATTGAACTGGTTTCGCCGACCGTTCAAAATAACACAAGGAGGAAGTCC
>Ga0334893_1000346_pt1 | contig 69080 bp, 57 predicted proteins | sample GraSluR3_MG_5_FD_207218 | JGI IMG/M metagenome (GOLD analysis project Ga0334893, IMG submission 207218) | Sludge microbial communities from methane-producing bioreactor in Wageningen University, Netherlands - Granular Sludge_09_05-R3 | ecosystem: Engineered > Bioreactor > Anaerobic >...
AAGCCTTGACTTATATTGGTTCTATTCATATTGTAGGGCTTCCATCCCGATTGCTTTTTCTGGGGTTTTTCGTTCCTCAAAACCTGCGAAAATTGCATCGGGATGTCCGCTCTCCTCACTACTCGTAGCGGAGAGCCTCTACCGGATTTCTCCTCGCCGCCAGCCAACTTTGCCAGCTAACGGTTAGCAATGCAATAGCCAATGCCAGCAAGCCAGCCAACGCAAACACCCACCAGCTAAGTGGGGTTCGATAGGCGAAGTTTTGTAGCCACTTATCCATAGCGAAGTAGGCAATGGGCGTGGCAATAACAAAGGCTATGGCTACCCATTTCACAAAATCGGTGTTGAGCATTAGCATTACCTGCCAAATTTTGGCGCCGTTTACTTTGCGGATTCCTATTTCCTTGGTGCGGGTTAAGGATTCGTGCATAATTTGCCCAAGAAGCCCGAAGCAAGTCAACAGAATAGCGATTAAGGATACTACCCATAGGCTTTTGCCTAACCTTTCCTCTTCCCTGTAAAGCGATTCGAAGTGAGAGTCGAAAAAGAAATAATCTAAGGGTTCATCGGGTATAAATTCTGACCATATGCTTTGCAGTTGCTCAATTTTATTTGCTATATCGCCAGGCGTAAACCTAATGGTTACATTGAAAAGAGAATTCATATCAACGCCCCACTTTTTCTTTAAATCATCGCAATTTGCAAGCATTAAGCACGCAGGCTCTACCTTTGTGTACATTGATGAGGTATGAAAATCGTCTACAACCCCAACCACCTCAAATCCTCCAGCGATATCCTTCCAAACAAACTGGTTTTCAAAACTATCCCACTCGGCTCTTTTGAATAGTTCCTTGTTAATTATACAACGCCTGCCCTGTTCGTCCGGAATAAAGCCCCTCCCTTGTATCAAATCTATTTTTAACGTATTTATAAAATCGTAATCAACAAAAATTACTTCGGTTAAAAAAGGATTGTTTTCAATGGGATTAGAGAATGTGTGATTAATAAAGCCTGGGATTCCGCGGCTTAGCGATACGCCAGAATGGATTGACGTTTGCTCCAACCGTTGTTTAAACGCCACGCTTTGGTTAAAACCATAAGGGAGTGTTACTCCCACCAGTTGTTCTTTTTCAAACCCAAGATTGGTGGTCTTCACAAAGTTAATCTGCTTGGAAACCACAATAACTACCGCAAAAAGGAGAATTGAAATTGCGAATTGAGTTATAGTTAGAACCCTTCGAAGGGGAAGTCTGTTAGAAATATTGCTACAATTGCTCAGAAACGCAGTTATGGATGAGCGGGGAATAAACAGGAATGGAACCAACACGCTTACAAAAACAACAGGTATAAGTAAAATTATAAGTGATGAAACAAATATGGGGTTTGTGATTGCACTAAGCGACAAATTAGTGCTCAGTATTACATTGGCGTAGGGTACTAATTGTGCTACAAGCAAAGCGGCAAGCATAATGGATATCAGTAGGTATATGCCAACCTCAGTGAATGAATACGATAAAAGCTCCTTGTTTTTTGCCCCTACTATCCGTCTAACCCCAATCTCCTTTATCGAAGAGAGTTTTAAGAGGATCTTAAAGTTAAGGTAGTTAATGGTAGAAATGATTATAACGATTATCCCTAAGGCGAAAAACAGGAAAACCATTTTAATACCTCCATGCTGGTTTACGCTATTCTCTGTTAGGCTAGAAAGATAGATTTGTGTAAGTTTATGTAAATCAACAATGCCAATTGAGGGGAGAACATCAGGTAGGGTTGTGTTTAATTTTTCTGCAAAAGCCTTAATATTAGTGCCCTCCTTTAAAAGTATGAATTGATTATACAAATAAACAGGAGATGAATGGTTGTGCCACACTTGGTAAAATCGCCAATCTACATTTGTTGAAGGAATAAACACGTTTGATTGCAAGCTCGAGGTCTCAGGAAAATCCTCAATAATTGCGGTAATTGTACCCCTATAATCATCATCAACCAAAACCATCTCGCCCAATGGATTACCATCGCCAAATAGTGATGTTGCTAATGACTTGGTGATTACTATGGAGTTGTCGTCAACAAAAGGTTCATCCCCCATTTTTTGCAGGGCAGTAATTGAAAATACTTTAAAAAACTCGTTATTGGTTGACGCCAGCCCATTAAACCTTACGAAGTTGGTTTTAGTTTTAATCTTAAAGGACTCATTAAAAAGTTGAATTGGGCCTGCAGCTTCCACTTGAGGAAAATTATCGATAAGATAACTATGCAGATTATAGTCAATATTGTTTGTGTTGTTCTCCTCATCAACTATCTTAAAGATCCTCTCGTGATTTTCAAAGCAGAAATCGTAAGTAAACTGATTGTAAATATGCATAGCAATCATCACACAAACAGCCAGTCCAATAGTAAAACCAGCAATGCTTAACGAGCTGTAAACAGCGTTTCGTTTAAGGCTTCTTATGGCTAACTTAGTGTTGTACAGGATCATTTGCTCCTTTATTGGTTCGTTTATTATCTGCTCAAATTTCAACGCCTCCATCCCGATTGCTTTTTCTGTGGTTTCTGGTGCCTCAAAAACTAGGAAAATTGCATCAAGATTTTGGCTCTCCTCACTACTCGTATCGGAGAGCCTCAACCGGATTTCTCCTAGCCGCCAGCCAGCTTTGCCAGCTAACGGTTAGCAAGGCTATGACCAAGGCCATTAACCCCGCCAACGCAAAAACCCACCAGCTAAGCTGGGTGCGGTAGGCAAAGTTTTGTAGCCACTTATCCATGGCGAAGTAGGCAATGGGCGTGGCAATTACGAAGGCGATTGCCACCCAGGCAACAATATTGCTATTTAGCATTGCCATAATCTCAACAGTAGTTGCCCCATTTACCTTTCTAATACCTATTTCTTTAACCCTATCGCGCGAAATAAATATGGTTATCCCAAGCAACCCTGTTAGCGCCAGCAAAATGCACCAAACAGCAATAAACTCGATGAAGTCAGCAAGTCGCTCCTCCTTTTCGTATAGCCGCTCAAGGGTGTTGTCGAGGAAATGGGGCTCAACTCTAGCTTCGCCATCAAAAGAGAGTGCAACTTCTTTGATAAACCTTATAAGATTTGTATAATTAGTTGCCTTGACCTTGAGCATGAGGACATTCTTGCGGGTATTAGTTAACCAGAAAGTCATAGGTTCAATTTCATGCCGCAATGAGCTGAAATTGAAATTTTGGGCAATCCCCAGTATGTCACCTTCAAAATCGAACCCTGGCAGTTTTTTCTCTAAAGGATTTTCCCATCCAAAAATTTCAACAGCTTTTTCGTTAATAATGAAGCTATTGATGTCACCCTCGCCCTTCAAGAATTCTCGTCCGTCGATAACCTTCAAGCCAAAAAAGTTAAAGAAACGATCATCAATAGGCCAGCATTTAAAACTGATGTGTTGATCATCGATCCACCTGCTCCAGCCCATTCCAACATACCCCGGAATAAATTGGCTGTAGGTATAATCAACTATTTCATTGTTTTTAAGCAGCTCATCGGCTAGCGCCTGATGACTCTGCTGGAGTTTATCGGTAGTGAAAAAATATACTACATTCTCCTTGTCGATACCTAAATCAAAGTTTCGCCAAAAGTTGAGTTGCTTCTCAATTGTAAGGGCTGCTACAATCATTACAATGGTAAAAACGAATTGAATTGTAATCAGCATCTGCCTAAAACCCTTTCCTTTACCCGCAAAATTCATTTTCCCTTTTACCGCCTGGCATACCGGTGGCAGCGTAATGTATCGTGATGGGTACCACCCAGCGGCCACTCCAAAGACAATAGCAAATAGTAAAAACCAAACCATAAGGCTATAGCGTCCGTCAAGTGCAAGACCCTGAATACCAAACTCGTTCTGAATGTAGTTGTATGCTAAGTCGTGAATAATTAAAGCAATTATTAGCCCTACTACCGAAAGGATAACCGCCTCACCTACAATCTGCATACGCGAATGCCATTTCTTCTCACCCATAATTTGTTGTATCGAAAGCGATTTAGCCCTAAGAGGTGCTTGCGAGGTTGAGAAGTTTATAAAGTTTACTATACCCATTGTAATTAGAATGAAAGTGAGTAAAATCAGTATGTCAAGAACCGTTTTGCTTATCGTTGGGTAGAAGAGACCCTGCATATAGTGAATTTCTTTTAGAGGGACTAACTTCACAAACCCCAACTTTGGGTTTTGACTTTTCATTCGATCCAGCACATTGGAAACCGCAGATATATTACTGATTTTCTCTTCCACAATTTTGCTGTTAGCCCCAGGCGTTAGCTGAATGAATATATTGTAGCTCCATTCGCTCCATTGCTGGGCTCCAATCCAATCCCTACCCGGTTGCATAAACGTTTCAAAGGAGATGATAACATCATTCTTGAAAGCAGTATTTTTAGGCATATCATACATTACCCCTGTCACCTTAAAGGGTAAAAGTTGGCCTAGACTCAACTGCTTACCCAAAGGATCTTCCTCCCCAAAAACCATTTGCGCAACTTTTTGAGAGATAACAACAGACATAGGCTCATTTAACGCTGACTCTGGATCGCCATACATAAGGGGAAAATCGAACATTGTGAAGAAATCCTTGCCAAAAGCAGTAGTCTTAACATTTATCGCATCCTTAGAATTATCATCGAGCCTTTTAAGCCCAGTTTCCCCCCAAGGCCATACAACCACCCCTTGTTCAATGTCAGGAATTTCATTTAGAAATTCTTGTAAAAGCAGTGCCGGCACCCTATTTGTCTCGCCATTATATGTAAAAAAGTATATTTCATCACCGTTTTCATGAAAACTGTCGAAACTGCGTTCAAATGAGATGTAAAGGGACAAAACTATTATGCCAATAAAGGCTACCACAAGGCTAAGCAATGTCAATCCCGATGAAAGTTTGTATCTTAATATTGTTTTGAATAGATGTTTTAGCTGTATCATATTTTGGATATTTGATGTTCATTAGTTTGAAGTCAGAAGACGGAAGATGATAATGAACCGACTACCGATTACCCCTGCCTGACTGCCGTCAAGGCCATAGCCGTCAGGCTAAGATCAATTTCAATTTATCTAAAGTCGTTAACTTCCTTATTCACACCCTCGTAGAGGGTGCATAGCGATAGGGTATAGATTGCAAAGCCTTAAAGCACCCCGTAGGGGTGCAATATTTATCCGCAGCCCTTATTGCGCATCTACGAAGCGCTAATTTATTTGAATTAATTTCTTCAATCGCTATTTGCCCTCTACGAGGGCTATGGTATTCATATTCTGCTCAATTCAATAGAAATAATTGTTTGTTTTGTATCCTTAGCTTGACGGCTATGGCCGTCAAGGCAGGCAGGGATCACCGACAACCGACAACCGATTACCGACAACCGATTACCGCCCCCCTCTCTACAACACCACTTCCATCTCACGCTTCATATTCTCAGTTAAAATTTTTCCATCGAATAGGTTCACTACCCTGTGCGCAAATTCTGAGTCGTGCATAGAGTGTGTTACCATTACTATGGTTGCGCCCTCCTTATTTAGTTCGGTGAGTAGGTTCATCACCTCAAGCCCGTTTTTGGAGTCGAGGTTACCTGTGGGCTCATCGGCAAGAATTAGCTTGGGGTTGGCCACCACGGCACGGGCAATAGCAACGCGCTGCTGCTGTCCGCCCGATAGCTGCTGTGGGTAGTGATTACGGCGATGGCTAATTTTCATACGCTCTAGCACGGCATTCACCATCTCTTTCCGCTCCTTGGCCTTTATGCGCATATACACCAAGGGTAGCTCCACATTCTCGTGCACATTTAGCTCATCAACCAGATTAAAACTCTGAAAAACAAATCCAATGTTGCCCTTGCGGATATCGGTTCGTTTATTCTCGGTGAGATTGCCAACCTCCTGTCCATCGAAAAGGTACTGGCCCGATGTAGGGTTATCGAGCATTCCAACAATATTTAGCAGGGTTGACTTGCCACAACCCGAAGGCCCCATAACGGCAACAAACTCGCCTTTTTTAACTGAGAAGCTAACATCGTTAAGCGCTAGGGTTTCCACCTCATCGGTACGAAAGATTTTGTTTAGGTTAACTGTTTTAATCATAGTTATTTTTTTTTAGTAGTTAGTAGCAATTAAGAGTTATATGTTTTATCCAAAAAATGATATAATCCAAAGTTATACCAAAAAGGGCAACCAAAAGATTGTGAGGGATATAGGTACAGTGAGTAGTAAGCGGCTGTATAATTACTTGACACCTTTATGTCAAATAATTATACACACTGTTAATGCGGATGGGGGTGAACTATAAAAACTTTGAAGATATACTTTTAAAAACTATAGCATCAATTTACTTTTGTCCTTGTAGTTGTTCCAAAAACGAAGCAGCTCAATGTTATGGTTGTCGATTATCCTATAGAAAAGTGTAACCTGCTTACAAACAATACAGCGCTTTACGGTTGGGTAATCAGTACCTTGAAAATCGACAAGTCCTTGCTTTAACAAGAACTCCAAATCGTTAACTTCGTCAATAAAGTTTTGTGCTTCTTTATCTGACCATTCCTGAAGGAGATAGTCAATATTTGCAAAATAATCGAGTCTAGCTAAGTTGCTCCAATAAACCTTTCTCATTTAAACTTTAGGTTTGGATATTTTAGCTTAGCTTCTTTTATTACTTCGCTATGAGAATACTTTTGCTCACTATCACTGGCTTTTATTGCCTCATCAACGGCTGATCTTTCAGAATCAGTGAGTTTGTAGGTTGAGGCTGAACTTAAAACAGCTAAAAACTTGCTGTATAGCTTTTTTAATTCGGGTTCATTGAGCTGGTCAATCTTTCTAAACAGATCCAGTTTTATTTCTGCTGTATTCATGGCTTGATTGATTTCTAAACTCTTACAAATTTAACGAATTATTTAGGTTTGGGTTCCAAGCTACAGAGTTTTAATTGGCAATTATGCCCATTTAAACAACTAAAATTATACGGTTACAAAAAGACGTGTCAAATATTTTTACACATCTTTGCATTTACATCCCACTACATCTATATTTGTTTTTTAATAGAATTAAAAAATGGCCAAAGGAAATATCCTAATTGTTGACGATAACAAGAATGTGCTACTGGCACTAGAAATGCTACTGGCGCCAGAATATAACAAGGTTAGCTGCATATCGAACCCAAATCTGCTATTATCGGAGTTGCAAAGCAACAGCTACCATCTGGTGCTACTCGACATGAACTTTAAAGCCGGGGTGAACACCGGCAACGAGGGGCTTTACTGGCTTCAACGCATTAAGGAAAATCATCCCGACATATCGGTTGTGCTAATAACCGCCTATGGCGATGTGGAGCTGGCAGTTAAGGCACTCAAGGCGGGAGCCACCGATTTTGTGCTAAAACCCTGGGAAAACCAGAAACTGCTGGCAACGGTAAAATCGGCCATTGAGTTGAGCTTATCGAAAATGGAGATTGAGGGACTTAAGCAGAAGGAGAAGGACTTGATCAGAAGCATAAACCGAGAGGATAAGCAGATCATTGGCAGTTCTGCAGCCATTCTGGATGTGCTAAGAACCGTAGATAAGGTAGCCCAGACCAACACCAACATACTAATTACAGGTGAGAATGGAACGGGCAAAGAGCTAATAGCCCGCAGAATACATAACATGTCGGTGCGCAGCAATGAGATTATGGTAACCGTTGATATGGGCGCTGTAAGTGAGACACTTTTCGAGAGCGAACTATTTGGCCACGTTAAGGGCGCATTTACCGATGCCCACGAGAGCCGCACCGGAAAATTTGAGCTGGCAAATCGTGGCACGCTCTTCCTCGACGAAATAGCAAACTTACCGCTAAATCTCCAATCGAAGTTACTAGTAGCACTGCAAAACCGTGAGGTTACAAGGGTTGGGGCAAACCAACCCAACCCCATCGACATTAGGCTTATCTGCGCCACCAACAAGGATATGAACCAGTTAGTTGATAACGGCGAGTTTCGCGAGGATTTACTGTACCGAATAAATACAATACACATTGAGGTGCCTCCCCTGCGTCGCCGTAAGGATGACATAATGCCACTGGCCGAGCATTTCCTTACCAAGTATTCCGAAAAATATGGTAAGCCATCGCTTAGTATCACGCAGCAAGCCAAGGAGAAGCTAACCGATTACTCTTGGCCGGGCAATATCCGCGAGCTGGAGCACACCATTGAAAAAGCAGTAATTATGAGCGAATCGGGCAAGCTAAAGGTGCACGACTTCTTCTCGGGATCAACTGTTAGCCACAAAGCCGACACAAATGTTGTGAAGCTCGATGAGATGGAAAAAAAGATGATTACGCTAGCCATCGAAAAAAATGCGGGAAACATAAAGGCTGCAGCCAACCAGCTGGGCATTACCCGGCAAACCCTTTACAACAAGATGCGAAAGTATGGTATTAATCAGTAGGTATGCTTAACCCTAACAACGTATGACCAGATCATTCTACCTAAATATAGCTATCCGCATAGTAGTTATCGCCCTGCTAAGCTTATACACGGGGTGGGCACAAAGCAGCGGACAGCCCATATACAACATCCTAGCATTGCTACTGCTAATCGTTATATTGATTATTAATCTGATTTGGTACACAAATAAAATCAATAAGAAAATAGCCTACTTCTTCGATTCTGTTTGCAACGACGATTTTAGCCTATCGCTCCCCGACTACGCTGGTGATAAACTGCTGAACAAGCTTAGCGCAAACCTTAGGCGTATCTCCAAGCAAATCGAGAAGATTCATATTGAAAATCAACGGCAGGAGAAGTATTTTGAGGCAATGATTGAGCACATTAGCGTGGGTATAGTATCGGTAAATAGCCAGGGCTTCATTATCAATTCCAACACCAGTCTAAAAAAACTGCTAGGGCTAAACCAGCTAACCCATATCCGCCAGCTAGAACGGATTGACCCAAAGTTGGCCAAGCTACTGAAGGAGATTGAGGCAAACCAAGAAAAAACCATAACCATAAGCTGCAAGAATGGTCCGGTTACCCTACTGGTTAAGGCTAGCGCTTTTAAAAGCGACCAGGAGCAGCTTAGGCTTATCTCGATGCAGGACATACGCAAGGAGTTGGACGAGAAGGAGCTGGACTCGTGGCTTAAGCTAATACGAGTGCTTACTCACGAAATAATGAACTCCATTGCGCCGGTAACTTCACTCTCCGAAAACCTATCCAATCAGTTTGTGAAGGGTAGCGACCCCATAACCACCAGCGAGGTTGACGAAGGATTAATAAAGAGAACCATTCAGGGGCTAAGGGTAATTCGTGAGCAGGGGCAAGGGCTAACACGTTTTGTAGAGAACTATCGAAAGCTCACTAGGCTTCCTAAGCCTGAAATATCCGAAGTTCATGTGAAGAATCTTTTAGATAAAACCCTAATGCTGTTCAACTCGCTATATGGCGAAAACCAGATCAACATAACAACCGAGTTGGAGAGTGATACGCAAGCCCTAAAGGTTGACGAGGGTCAAATATCGCAAGTACTTACAAATATTTTGAAAAACGCTGCCGATGCACTCACCGAATCAGCTGATCCATTCATAAAAGTTTTATGCAAAGCCTCACCTAAGGGAGAGGTGGTTATATCCGTTACCGACAATGGGCCTGGCATCCCACCCGAGCTGATTGATGAGATTTTTGTGCCATTCTTCACCACCCGCGATAATGGTAACGGCATTGGTCTAAGCATTTCACGTCAGCTAGCGCGATTAAATAATGCAAGCCTTAAGGTGAAGTCCATAGCCCACACCGAAACAACTTTTAGTTTAATTTTCGGTTAGCCACCTAGGTTAGTTTTTTTTATTCATGCCTCAAGGCCTTGACGGGGTTGCTGGTTGACGCTTTGTAACTAAGCCCACTAACTGTTAGAAGCGCAATGGCTATTGCCCCAAGCCCAGAAGGTGCAAATATCCTTTGAGCACATTAAGTCTATGCCAAAGCATTTTTTTGCCTAACTTTGCATCAAACATAAGGTATGAGAATCCATTTCATCGCCATAGGCGGTAGCGCTATGCACAACCTGGCCATTGCTCTGAAAAGCAAAGGGTACAGCATCTCGGGTTCCGACGATGAGATTTTTGAGCCCTCGCGGAGCCGGCTGGCACACCACGGCTTACTACCTAGCGAAACCGGTTGGTTCCCAGAAAAGATATCCAAAGAAATTGATGCGGTGGTGCTTGGTATGCATGCCCGCGCCGACAACCCTGAACTTTTACGAGCCAAGGAGCTGGGCAAAAAAATATACTCGTACCCCGAATATTTATTTGAACAAACTAAGAATAAAACCCGCGTAGTTGTTGGCGGTAGCCATGGTAAAACCACCATCACCTCAATGGTTATGCACGTACTGAAGGAGGCAGGTCAGAAATTCGACTACATGGTGGGAGCACAAATCGAGGGGTTTGACAACATGGTGAGCCTGTCGGATGATACAGCCCTTGCAATTTTCGAAGGCGATGAGTACCTCACCTCGCCCATCGATCCCCGTCCGAAATTTCACCTTTACAAGCCACATATAGCCGTAATATCAGGCATTGCTTGGGATCACATCAATGTGTTCCCCAACTTTGAGAAGTATCTAAATCAATTCGAAATTTTTGTAGATACCATTGAGCCCAACGGGCATCTCGTGTACTGCGCCAACGACGAGAATGTTGTTCGAGTAGCCAGCCAAGCGAGCGAAACCATTAAAAAGACTCCGTACACGGCTCATCCCCACCATGTAAACATCGAAAAAACATACCTCGACACCCCCAACGGGGAGTTGGAACTAAAGGTGCTTGGCAGCCATAACATGGAGAACATTTCGGCAGCCAAAGCGGTTTGCTCCTTACTGGGCGTTACAGAAGACCTGTTCTACAGGTCGATATCAAGCTTTTGCGGTGCAGAAAAACGGCTGCAGCTTATCCAAAAATCCGAAACTACCGATGTATATCTCGACTTTGCCCACGCCCCATCGAAGGTAAAGGCCACGGTCCAAGCATTAAGAGAAACCTTCCCTTACCGCAAATTGGTAGCCTGCCTCGAGCTGCATACCTTTAGCAGCCTAAACCCCAACTTTTTGGATGAGTACAAAAACACCCTGTGCACAGCCGACATACCAATAGTATACTACAACCCGAAAACCCTTGAGCACAAGAAGCTGCCCCCTATAGCAGAGGCTACGATTAGGGAAAAGTTCAACTGCTCAAACCTCACCATATTTACCAACAGCCAAGATTTACAGAAATTTTTAACGGAACATTTTTGGGACAACACCAACCTGCTGCTAATGTCATCGGGCAACTTTTCGGGCCTGGACATTAAGAGCATTGCCGAAGCCATAACCGACGACGATATCTTCCCCAGAAGATACCTTGACATTTAAAAAACCACCAAAAGCCACCGTTATGAATATCTCAACCGAAAGAATAGACGTAGTGCCCTTAGCCTTAGATGAGCTTAAAACTCTTATCAGGTCTAGAGCTGAGTTCGAAAAGAGGGCTAAATGCCAAGTGTCGGGGTTAGAACTACCCACAGCCTACTGCGAAGAGCTGGCCGAGATGATTGAACGAACCCCCGACGTATGGGACAACAAAACCTGCGATTACCTGTTTTACACCCTTTGGACAATGATTGATAGGGAGAAGAAGTGTATTGTTGGGCAGTTCACATTTAACGGTAAACCCACAGCAAACGAAGAGGTGGAAGTTTTTTTTAGCATTGAACCACCATACAGAAGGAATGGGTATGCAACCGAGGTTATGCTAGGTATCTTGGATTGGGCCAAGGAAGCTAATCTTTTTAAAACCATACTCATTGAAGCCGATCTTGACAATAAAGCAGCCATGGCCTCGTTAAAAAAGTTGGGTTTTAAGCCAATCCCTATTGATGAGGAGGCGCAGGAGCGAAACACCCTGTCGAAGTATTACATTAGGGTATGCAAAGGGAATAAGCTTCAAGAGGAGCTAGATTTTGATTAGATTTTTTTTTGACAATCGATACATTGTAAAACACTAACATTAAATCCGAAGTATGAAAGCCAAGCATTTTTTAGCAATCTTTTTTGTACTAACATTATTTTCAGCAGAAGCAAAAGCCCAGCACACATACAATACTGGAGTTGGTTTGCGCGGTGGTTACCCATCGGGGGTGACAGTGAAACAGTTCCTAACCAGCAACACGGCTGCAGAGGGTATAGTTTCCTTTGGATGGGGAGGTATTGGGATAACAGGCCTTTACCAAATCCACAACCGAATACCTGACGCACCTGGATTTGAATGGTACTACGGAGGCGGAGCTCACCTCGCAACAGCTAAGGCCGATGACAATAGCCCCTTTGCAGGCTCAATGGGTGGGGAACTATTCCTTGGGGTAGATGGAATAATTGGAGTAGAATACGTTTTTGAAAGTGCACCAATATCTTTAAGCCTTGATATCCTTCCAATACTTAACATTGTAAATGACATTGGGGTATGGTTCAACTCCGGGCTTTCCATCAGGTACACTTTCAAGTAATTTTTTTCAAAAATTTCATACATTTTTTTGCAAGAAATAAATTTTCAATTACCTTTGCACCCGCTTTACGATGGTAAGGCAATACAACAATTGAAATGATGGCCCGTTCGTCTAGGGGTTAGGACGCCAGGTTTTCATCCTGGTAACAGGGGTTCGATTCCCCTACGGGCTACCACTTTTATATTTAATAGTTAGCAAAATGGCAAACCACAAGTCAGCAATCAAAAGAATTCGTCAGTCGGAAGCCCGTAGGGTTCACAACAAGTACTTTGCGCGTACAACTCGTAATGCCCTTAAGGCTTTAAGAGGCACTACCGATAAGGCTGCTGCACAAGAGATGCTTCCTAAGGTATCATCGATGTTGGACAAGCTGGCCAAGAAGAACATTATTCATAAGAATAAAGCTGCAAACCTGAAGAGTTCACTAGCCCTTCACATTAACGCACTACAATAGTATTACAAGGTAGATTTAGGGTTTAGCTCGCCACTGGCGAGCTTTTTTTTTGCAATATACTTTTCCCTGCCCCATTTTTTTGTAACTTTCTTACTGCAAATAGATGCTACCATGCAGGAAGTTGGCAAACCATTAACCATTAAGGAGTGGGCCTTAGATGATCGCCCACGCGAGAAAATGATAAGTAAAGGCGTTGCTAGCCTAAGCGATGCTGAGCTCATGGCCATCCTAATTGGCTCTGGCACTAGAAACGAAACGGCAGTTGCCATTGCGCAACGCATACTAAGCAGCGCCAACAACAACCTCAACGAGCTGGGCAAGTTTAGCCTAAAAGATTTCACCAAAACAAAGGGAATAGGACAAGCCAAGGGAGTTACCATTATGGCTGCGCTGGAGCTGGGCCGGCGAAGAAAAGTGAGCGAGGCCATTAACCGAAAGCAAATCACCTCGAGCAACGATGTGATAGAGCTATTCCAGCCCCTGCTTGCCGACCTAGCCCACGAAGAGTTCTGGGTTCTGCTGCTGAATAGAGCCAATAGAATTATCGAGCGGGTTCGCATTAGCGAAGGTGGTTTTACTGCAACTGTGGTTGATGTTCGAAAGATAATGCGAACCGCACTGGATCATCAGGCCATTGGCATTGTGCTGTGCCACAACCACCCCTCGGGCAACAACCACCCTAGCGACGACGACCAAAAGATTACACAGAAAATAAAGCAGGCGGCAACAACGATGGACATCAGCCTGCTCGACCACGTAATTATTACCAACCAAAAGTGCTTCTCGTTTGCTGACAATAATATGTTGTAGAGTACAAATGCCTCAAAATAGAGTGGCAAAATTGCTTACATTGGCTTTAAATTAGTATTTTCGAACCGATTTACAATTCTACTTTCAACATCATCAAAATCATCTCCTATGGTAAGGGAACTAGGCTCCTCCAACTCAATTCTGAACAGCTTTATATACGAAATCCGAAGCACCTCTGTGCAGAACGACAGCATGCGCTTTAGGCGAAACCTTGAACGCATTAGCGAGGTTTTTGCATACGAAATAAGCAAGGATCTAGAGTATAAAACAGTTCAAGCCCAAACACCGCTTGGAGTTGCCGAGATGCAGATACCCGAGAATGGTGTGGTTGTTGCCTCCATCATGCGGGCAGGGCTCCCAATGCACAATGGATTTCTCAACTACTTCGACCATGCGGAGAACGCCTTCATATCGGCCTTCAGAAAGTATAGCAAGGACGGAACCTTCAAGATACAATTCGAACATCTCTCATGCCCTTCTATCGATAACAAGACACTAATTATTGCCGATCCCATGCTGGCCACAGGATCATCGATGGTGCTAGCCTACCAGGCGCTGCTCGAGCGAGGTACACCCAAACACACCCATATTGTTGCAATTATTGCATCGAAGGAGGGTGTTGAGTATACTCGTAAAAACTTGATGAACAAAAACGTAACCCTATGGCTTGGGGCAGTGGACGATGAGCTAACCGTAAAGTCGTATATCGTTCCGGGATTGGGCGATGCAGGAGACCTAGCCTACGGAAGCAAGGAGTAGGCTACACTACCTACTCGGATAAGCCTAGTGCAGCTTAGTGCCAATAAGGTGAACGAACTCCTCGCGAGTTTTATTCTGCGATAAGAAGATACCCGTAAATGCCGATGTGGTAGTAACCGAGTTCTGCTTTTGCACGCCTCGCATCTGCATACACATATGTCCAGCCTCAATTACCACAGCAACCCCCAAGGGGTTCAAGTTCTCCTGAATACAGTCGCGAATTTGAACTGTAAGCCGCTCCTGAACCTGGAGCCTACGAGCAAAAGCCTCTACCACTCGAGCAATTTTACTTAACCCCGTGATGTATCCGTTGGGAATGTATGCCACGTGTGCCTTCCCGTAGAAGGGAATCATATGATGCTCGCACATTGAGTAGATCTCAATATCCTTAACAATTACCATCTGCCGGTAATCCTCCTTAAACTTAGCCGACTGAATTATCTTGCCAGGATCGACATTGTAGCCATGGGTTAGAAACTGCATGGCCTTGGCCACACGAACAGGCGTATCGAGCAGGCCTTCTCGGCTAACATCCTCACCAAGCAATTCAATTATTGCCTTGTAGTGTTCGGCCAGTTTTTTGGTGTTTTCAGTGTTCCAACGTTCTATCTTCTCGTACCCCTCGCTATCGGGAACAAAAGCACCGTCGTTAACTATTTCCATTGAAAAAGAATTATGTATTGCTGTAATTCTGCAAAAGTACCATAAATCAAATTAAAAAAGCAGGGGATTGGCGACAAACTACTCGCCGCGGTACTCGATGAAATTATTTTCAGACTCTTGTACCTTAATGCAGTGGAGCTTGGCTCCCATTGCGTTTATATCATCCTCTATACAGGCCCATATGGCTATGGCAAGGTTTTCGGTTGTAGGCACCAAGCCCTCAAGAAAGTCAACATCAACATTCAGATTACGATGATCCAACTTATCAACAACCTTCGCTTTCAGTATGTTACTAAGGGTTTTAAGATTTAATACGAAACCTGTTTGGGGATTCACCTCGCCCCTTACGGTAACGAACAGCTCGTAGTTATGCCCATGCCAGTTGGGATGCGAGCACTGCCCATAAAGATTAAGATTTTCATCGTTGGAAAGCCCTGGCTGGAATAGACGATGCGCTGATGCGAATCGTTCTCGGCGGGTAAGATAAGCTATGGGCATAGTTGAACTTTTAGTTATAGCATCAAATAAAACATGGAGCAATTTAGTAAAAGTCGGCACAGCATGCAAAGGGTTTCCCCTTCATGCTGTGCCGTTTTTACGCAATTAACTACTTTTTAACAAACTTCAGTGCTTCAAACCCACCCTGATGCTTAACGTGAACTATGTACATACCGGGTTTCAAGGCATTGACATCAATATCAACCTGCGTACTATTTGCCCGAGCAATCCTAAGCACGCGCCCAGAAGCGTCAATTATAGTAATCTGCTCCATTTGGCTAGGGCTAACAAGACGAACCGATGATGTTGCCGGGTTAGGATACAAGGATATGCTTGACGTTTGCTCTAGATGGGATGATGTGCTAATGTCGGAAAGCTTGACCGTTTGCACTTGGTAAACCTTGTGGTTTAAAGCATTCTGCACAAAAACCACAACGCTTAGCTGTTCCTTATTCAATTGCGGAGGTATTGGCCAACTTAACGAAAGGTTTTCCTTATCTCCTTTACTCCAGTTGCTCTTAAGCCAAGTTCCTCCAGGATCGGGAATGAACTGTCTGATCACGTTGCTAAACTCATCCTGACCATGCATTGCTTGGTCTAACACAAACAGTTTTTGCACAACAGCACAGTGAACTACTAGTTCTTGGTTGTCAATCGGTTCAAGAGCTTCAATGCTTAAGGTAATATCTAATGAATTACTAGCTGTGCCATGAACAGAAATACCTATTACTGGATCTTTCAATCGCTCAATATTTACAATGTTAGTCTGGTTCTGTTCAAAGGATGTGAAGTTGAACTCCTCGGTTCCATTCACCAAGGCATAGGGAATTCCGGTTACCCCATAATATAGCTGACGAGCAGAGATACCTGAGGGGTACAACTCAAATATTGGATCACCGTAAGGGCTATCGGTATGGTAGTGTATAGGTACTACATCCAGCTCATTCTCATCCTCAAGCAGTACCATACTAGTGTTGGCTTGAGCAGTGGACAGCAGGGTGGTATTGGTAAAATATTCAACCAATAAATTCTGCTCGCGGTTTCCAATCCAAACATCATCAAAAGCAAAACCATCAAAGTAGTCAATTGCCAAACCATCGGCTGCAAAAGCAATTCGGAATCTTACGTTGGTTTTACCCTTAAGCTCATCGAGGCTATGGCGAGCAGTTGCCCAGCTATCCATAGCATCTCGGCTCCAGCCAGTAATCTGCCCACCGGGTTGGCTTTGGATGGATGAGGAGTTGTACCAGTTAATCCCGGACTCCTGCTCACCCAGTGTTACCCATGCCTTTCCATCATCGATTGAATACTGAACTACAGCGCCATTACGCCCAGCAACCGGTGATGACCATATTCCCAACTTCATCATGGGCCTTTGCAGACCACTTAAGTCGAAACAGGGGCTTACTACCTGCGATTGTTCTACTGCCTGGTTAGCCAGGTCAACATCTGTAAACCATGCATTTTCGCCTGATGAAGGGCTATTAATAATATCACCATTGGGGTGTCCTAAGCGCCATGAATAGGTGTCGCCTTCGGAGAGCCCTCGTGCCAGCCAATTGCCATCGTTAGACTCAAAATTCTCGAAGTAATAGCTACCGTCGACAGCGTCAAACTTTATCAACGGAAGTATCCTTATGGCTTTAACAATGGAGTCTTTGCAATTCTCTTTCGATGTAATTACTAACTTTACATCATAAGTATCCACTGCCGGAAACATATGGCCAATGGTGTTAAGGCTTTCGCCCTCGTAGGTCGTCCCATCGGATAGTTCCCACCTATAGTTCACAATACTTGCTGAACCGACTGTACTTACCAAAACGACTTCTCGATTATTAAAACATTCATTCTCGCGGGTGAAGTTTGCTTTGGGCACTAAACCAATGTTTACAATGGAATCTATTCGGGTTTGGCACCCAAATGTCGTGGTTGCAATTAGCGTAACCTGCTTTGAACCTGAGGTCAAGTACAAATAGTTTGGATTCTCCTCGGTAGAAGTGGCAAACCCCTGTGAATCGAAACTCCATTGCCATGCTGATACGGGATCGACAGATACGGTGTTGTTTACAAACTGAACGGGGTCTGTCTGTAGATCGGAGCAGGACTGCTCCACATTGAATCTAACCTTAGGCACTGGCCTAACATCAACCTCCATTGCGCCAGTAATAGAGCAACCCGTGCGATTATTGGTGAAAGTATAGGAAACTGGGTTTAGGCTCTCGGTGCTTGCCAACGAAGGATAAAATCGATTTACGACCAAATACTCAGTGTTAGTAAATATTCCACCTGCTGGCGATGCTGTAAGCAGTGTGGAAGGATCGTTATGACAATACACATCTTCAAGTCCAAAAATCTCGACAAGGCCAAGGCTATCCACCTCAATATTCCTACTTAGAAATAGTTCAGTCACCCCATCCGCAGCGAACAGGTATTTATAAGTGATGTTATGAACTCCCTTACCGGCTATAGCTGGATCAAACGTTGCCTCACCATCACCGGTATTGGCAATACCCTTCCCTATAAACTCACCCACTAAGCCATTTCCAGTAGTTGCTGTAATGGTAATTGGATTGGAGTCGATGCAAGCAAAGTTGGGCATAGAAATCTCACCATCGGCTCCAACAACAACAATGGAATGTAGCGATGAATTTACACACCCATACTCATCTGAATAGGTATATAAAATATTATGAGCTCCCGCTCCTGCTACCGCAGGGTAAAACTCGTTACCCGAGACCCCACGTTCGGCTGTAAACAGTCCGCCAGCAGGGAACCCCTGAAGGATTAGAGGTTCTGCATCCACATTATAATAATCGGGAATGGTGGTAGAAACCAGTGGCAAAGGGTGAATGTCGAAGGAATAAGTTGTATCGCGACTGCAACCACTAGCAACAGATGTAAATTCAAAGGTTACATCGTAGCTATCAGGAGTCTCCAATGCAGGCGAAAGAGTTGCAACGCTTCCTGTACTACTGAATGCTGATGGATCCCCAGTGTAGGACAGGCTTCTTGTTCCTTGCAATGCATTCTCCAAGTACCCTCTAATTTCTACAGGCTTGCTATCGGCACAGTAATGCTCGGCTAGTCCAGTTATTGACACTGGCCCGATGGAGTCTATCAGAACAGTAGTTGATACCTCATAGGGAGTTTCACCTATGATATACCTAAAGGTAACCCGGTCTGTTCCATTTCCAGCCTCGGCAATGCTGTACTCAGCCGTATTGCCAGATACAGAAACTATTCCACCCTTATCGCTAATAAACTCACCAATAAGCAATGCGTCATCGGTAACCTGTGAAGAAATGTTTATAATATCCTTTGAATAACAATATACATTATCTAAGCCTTCGATTACCTCAGTGGCTTCACGAATACGGCTTGGTTTAACTAACGAGTTGGAGCAACCAGTAATCGGGTCTTGGTAGTAATAGGTAATATTAATTGAACCGGGATCCCTTCTCGACAAGGATGTAGTACTTTTTACTTGCAAAAGCCCCTAAGGTTAAAATATCAACATTGGAGACCAACATGGTTGATGAGTTGTAAAGCCAAAATAGAGGAGCAGCGTGCGATTTACTGTAGGGTAACCCGCTAAAAAACTCAAGCCTATCTACTGCTGATGAGCCAATTAAGTTGCAAACCTCTATGCTCCTATCCAAATCAACCCTAAGCCTATCGCCAAGCCTTGCACGGTAGCTGCCATACTTTTCCCTATCAATCTGTTTTATTAACTGGCCTGAGAGCTGGCGTAACACCCTATCGGTATTGAAAAGTTGAGCTACCAAATCGGCAGTTACACCCACATCAACAAGGTTACGAAATGCGTTCAGGGCGTAAATTTTTGCCTGCTTTCCTATAAGGTTCTCATTGCGATTGATAATGGCCTTAAGCAACGACTCAGAGCTATATTCTGGTAGCGGGAAGTAGTTCTGCAACGCCCATATTTTATTCGATAGCGAGTTATCCTCCAGAATTGGGAAGATGTATGGCTTGAGATCCTCCACCACAAATGTGTCGAGCAGCTCAATGGCAAAGGATATGCTCTCGCCAGTTCCGGCTTCAAGGTTTTCGATTACCGAGTCGATAGAGCTCTTGTCGTAAAGCAACTTAAGAATCTGGAAAAGGTTATGCCGACTTGCATAAACCTCTACCTCAAGTTCTTCCCTAAGCTTTGGTGCTTTATCTTGACCTGGACACTGATGAAGAACATTTAGATTCCAAGCACAAACGCTGGCCTGTTCAACAATCATTTGATGAAGCGTAAGGCTCTCCCTTTCGTCTGCAACAAAATCTAACTTAAGTAAACTATTAAGCACATCTGTTTTTAGGAAGGACTGGATCTTCAACTTATCGAACAAGACCTCTTGAGCAATGGCGCTGCCCGTATCGGGGATTACCCTGATAATTCGTTGCTGAAAACTGTCGGTTGCCCCTGATCGGCTAAACGCAGTAACGAGCATTTCGAGGCCCACCTCGCCTGAGTTCATAAGCGCAAAATGTGCCAATGGGGCATATTCATCCTTGTCGAGAAAATCAATTAGGAAACTAATAATTTCCTTGTATCGTTTGCCTCGGGCAGCCCAAAGGGCTTGTCTCTTTACCTGTGGCACAAGGTCGCGAAGGAGAAATGTCAACTTCTGCCTTATATCGGCTTTAGAAGAAAGACCGATTATTTTAGCGGCCAACATCCTTTCGTTAAAATCCTTTGAGTTCATCAGGGTGGCGACCCGCTCCTCATCATCAATATACTTCATTAAGTCGTTGAGAGAAGCCTGGGTGGAATTTATAAACGCCAGATCTTCGGGGCTCAAATGGCCTCCCTTTCTAGCTTCAAGCATATTTCTCATCTCCACCAATGCCTTTTGCTCTATGAAATCGCATATGGCTCTAAGATCATCGCCGCTTACCCTTGGCAGGTTTCTTTCAATAAAGGTTGGAATCAGCCAGGGTTTCGATACCTCCAATAGCTCTAACTGCTTACCTGCGGCAAAATGTGCAATGCCAGAAAACCACTTCAACTCTGGCGACTCAACTACCTGCCTGATTGAGGCTCCCTCAAGGGTTTGCTTTAATGTTTTTCGGTACCCTCTAAACAGCCTAAGAGAGATGAAGAACCATACAAGAATAAAGCCTATAAGGATATATACATAGTGGAGCAGAGTAATTACGGCAAACAAACCTAGCAAAGCCAGAATAACGCCCGACGCCAGAGCTGCCGACTCGTTGATGGTTCCATCGACCCTGGCCTGAACCTCATGGCGAATAGCGGGGGGCAACGACTGGTAAACCAGCTTAAGAACAGGGCTCTCGATAGAATCTTTCAAAGCCTTTTGGAAAAACTTACTAAGTGAAATAAGCAGGAAGAAAAGGGTAAAAGCTGCGGACTCGAGAGTAAACCCAAATAAACTCCCCACAGCTGCTGCGCTTACCGTTATGAAAAGCATAACGAATGGAGACACCAATAGGCTAACTTTCAATCCATAGGTTTTCATCAAAGGGCCGTATACAAAAGCTTTAATCAGTACGCTTACAAAAGTGAGAGAGCCCATAAGGCCTCCAAAGTACTTGGCCATTTCATCGGGGTTGTCAAACCGTTGCGATGCCACAGCCAAAAACAGGAAGTGCACAAAGAATGCAACAAGCATCGACATAATTACGAAAATGGCCATTGTACGTACATAGGGAATCTTTAATGTACTGGCAAATGAACTCCTTTTGCTGGACTGCTCGGCCTTAACCTTAAGCTTATTGGGATACTTTGCTCCAATTACAACCTGAAAAACAAGTGCCAAAAAGATACTGATTGCACTTATATACAGCAGGTTGTTGGTTCTAAACCCAAGGGTAATGAGGAAAGGGATGGAGAAAGAGCTGACAATAACCCCCACAACCTGTCCCGTATCGATAAAACCAAAGATCCTCTTCCCTTGTCGAAGATCGAATATTCTGCCAACAGTTCCCCAGAATCCAACCAATGCTACAATATTTAAGGGCCCCATAAGAACAAATAGTGCAAAGGCCAGCCATTTAGTATCGGAGAAATAATATCCAGCCCGTAGGGCAAAAGTTAGGATAAACACGGTAAACAGGTTCAAAATGGCAAGGCTTGAGAATTCTAATCGAGCCTGAAAGTATGAGTAAAGAGAGGTTAGCACGATGCCCGTTAGGCCCGATATCACAATAGCCTTGGGTATCATTGCCTGATCGAAGCTATTTAGAAATAAGGTGTTTGCACTTACATCAAAAGCCCCTAGAAAAAAACCAAGGAATACCGATTGAAATACCATCATGGCAACCGGTACTACCTCCTCCTTGCGAAGGTTCAATGTTTCATGCAATGCCATCGTAATAATGCATTTATCTATTTCTTAAACTCACTAACTGGGTCTATCTGTAAATACTTTGATAAGTATTTCACACCTATGTAAAAGGGAACTGTATCGAGAAGTGCCGACAACATTTTAAAGATGTAGCTTGACAGAATAAATATTACTAGCGTTTGGGTGATGGTTCTCCCTTCAGGAATTTGTATAGCGTGCGCATAAAAATAGGTGATAAGAACAACCGACACTGAATCGACCAGCTGGCTGGTAAGGGTTGACACATTGTTGCGCAACCACAAATGCTTCCCCTTGGTGATTCTCTTAACAAGGTGAAAAACATGCACATCGACAAACTGAGCGGTAAGGTAAGCTATCATTGAGGCAGCAGTTGCGCCAAACGTTAATTTGCGAATATGAAAAAACGAGAAATCTTGGTCGCTCACAGCCGGCAAGCCCGTTTCAGCAATAATTTCGGGAACTGGAGGCAATATCCCACCGAGCCAAAGGATAAATAGAACCCATATGTTTAGCATCAATCCTGTCCACACCACCATATTGGCCCTGTGCTTACCATAAAGCTCACTTATGAAGTCGGTACAAAGAAACGTGATGGGGTAAGGTAAGATACCCACAAAAAACATCACGGGAATTTCGAGATTGAAGATGTTGATATGAAAATGGATGTACCGTGATATTCCCAATATATTAAGCATGGCGAGGGAACCCAGGAATAGGCCAGCTAGGACTATGAATACAATCTCACGGCGATTAATCAACCTCTTTTCTATATTGGGTTTATAATCGAACATTAGGTTAGGTTTAGGGTGTAGGGAAACTTTCTATTAAACATAAGGTAAAATAATAAGTGATTTTATGATGATATTGAACCATTTTTTTGTTTATATATGATTAAAAATCAGAAGCAAATAAACCTCTACAAGTATATTACAACACTGCTATTATTGAATTCTTTGATGAAGGTTGACTATGATGTTTTTTTTTGAAAGTGTACATATTGGTTTTACCATTTAAGTTTTCCACTTTTGTATTACCTTTATCCAAACGAAAACAAGACAATGAGACTTCAGATTCTGGTGCTTGCAATCTTAATCGGTCCAACGGTAGTGCTTGCACAGCATACCAATAAAATAATTTTCGACGAGATGGTAAATCAGAACATACTTTATGGCAAGGTTATACCTGAGGATTTCCAAACGGAGCCTTTTTATGCTTGGTTTAGCATGAACTACGATAGCTACCAACCTGATGCTGCAGTGTTGAATGATCTTAAGCCTTTGCTTAAGGGAGTAACCTTCGAGCTAGTTGTGTCAACGTGGTGCCCCGACAGCAAGCGCGAAACCCCTCGGTTTTTAAAGCTGCTTAATCAGCTTAACATCCCCAGCGATAGAATTAACATTATTGCTGTAAACAGGAGAAAAGTATGCCCTGAGGCAGGAGTTGACGAGGGGTACATAGACTTTGTTCCCACGTTTATCATCAGGAGCAACGAAGTGGAAATTGGGCGAATTATTGAACGCCCCACCAAAACACTTGAGGAAGATGTTCTTTCTATACTTAAAAAAGATTAGCGAACTGGTTGCAGCAATTCAATTCGGAATTCGTCTTTATCAAACCTAGATAAAACATTATGGAAGAGTACAGAAAATCGACCGAAGGACAAGTAATGGGAATTATTGGCATTGTGATGGGCATAATATCATTAATAGTGGCCTTTATTCCATGCGTTGGCATTGTGGCCTTTTTGCCCGGAGGGTTAGCCATAATATTCAGCATTATCTCCATTGTGCAGGCATCGAGGGGCAATGGATCCAAAAGCCTTGGCATAATATCTTTAGTGGTATCGGCGTTGGCCATAGTTTTGGCAGCTGCGTGGCTCATGATCTTTAGCGGTTTGAATACCATCACCGACAGGGCCATGAGAAACCCTGGGCAGCTGGAGCAGATTGAAAAGGGGTTACGCGATGCATTTAAAGACATTGAGATTTCTATTGAAGCGGAGGTGGAAGAACACTCCACTCAAAAAATTGATAGCCTTGAGAACAAGCTGCGCTACCTCGAGGGCGACACATCTAGCAAAAGTAAATAACACACCTTTGCAGTGGAAATAAGTTTTAAAAAAGCATCGAATAATAAAATACTTTTGCCCTGGCTAATTACCACGGCTGGAACTATCCTTATCCTAGCCATTTCGCACCTAATTATTTACTACCTTTTCTTTACGGGTAGCAAGTCGTTAGGCCAGCACTATGCCGATTCTATTGTAATTTACATCTATGCTTTTATTTGGCCATTGGCAATTGTAAACAACTACAAGTCGAGCATTATTCAGGTAAAACATAATGGGGAGGTTGATCCCGAATTAGTTAAGGAATACTTTCAAAGCAGCGGCTTTGAACTAATTGAGGAAAACCCTGGGCACTTCAGGTTTAAGGCAACCAAGTTGTGGGATAGACTATTCCCCGGCTCACGTTTTGTTAAGGTAGATTTTAGCGATACGGAGATAACCCTTGAGGTACCATTCCACCAACGATACCATGTGCACCATGGCTTTAAGTTCTCCAAGCAGTTTGTCAAATAACCAAAAGCATTACGTTCCCAATAGTAAGTTAAATTCGGATATTTCTACCCGTGCATATCACTATGTAACCCTTTTAATTGGGATTGCTTTTGCTGGGGTTATTCTGTACTCGCTAATATACAAAGCCAATAGCCATCCCATACCCGCTTTGCTTACCGAGGCAACTGGTGAAATACCACCCAGCAAGGGGCTATCGGCCAGCTTTTCGGAAATTGTTCGTGGCAATTTAGACCTGGCTAACGCATACAACCCTTTTGGCATTAGGATCTTTGCATTTTTTGCCTTGCAACTGCTGCTTAGGGCGTTCTTCTCCATTGTAGTAATGCTAAAACGAAATGGAGCCGTAAGCATTATACTTACCGACTCCATTGTTTCTACACTGCTTTTTGCTTACTGCTTCTGGCCGCTAATTGTATACACGCTTAGGCAAATAGCTCAGCTAATTCAGCACCTCTAGCAAGGTTAGCTTTTCGCCTGCCCTGATTCCCTTTGGGGTCATTTGTAGGGTGCTACACTCGGTGTAAAAATCATGCTGATAGTAAAGGATATAATTATGCTCTAGCGACTCGTTCAGGAACAGTTTCTTCTCCTCCATGGTAACAAGTGGTTCCACATCGTAGCTCATATTCCAAGCCAGATGAATGTGCGCAGTTGATGGAAATAAATCGGCAGCGTAAACCAGCTTTTTGCCGTTGGGCAAATGGATTATTGGCACAATCTGTCCGCGGGTATGGCCATTGAAAAAGCGAAGCTCAATTCCGGGTAACAGCTCGCCCTCAGCCTCTACCAAATTCAACAAACCCAGCTGCTGCATGGGCAGCAAATTTTCTTTCAGAAATGAGTCAGCCTCACGTACATTTGGGTTAATGGCCCACTCCCATTGCCCCTTGCTAACGTGGTACTTTGCATTTGGGAAAACGGCTACGTACTCGCCCTTATCGTTTAAGGCAATTCCACCTCCGCAATGGTCGTAGTGCAGGTGGGTATGAATTACATCGGTAATATCATCGGGTTTGTAGCCCAGCTTAGCTAGACCCTCAACTAGCCCATTGCCACCAAAAATACCAAAATGGCTAAAGAACTTATCGCTTTGCTTATTACCAAAGCCAGTATCGATTAGCACTACCCTACCATCGGTTTCAACAACCAGCGATCGCAGGGACAGGGGGATTAAGTTATCGTCATCGGCTGGATAAACTCTGCTCCAAAGCACCTTGGGTACCACTCCAAACATGGCACCGCCATCAACCTTAAAATTGCGAATATTAAACTGCGAAATCTTCATAAATACATTATTTAGAAAAAAGAACAAATATACGACCCGATAGGTTCAGCTACCGCTCCACAACCCTTACCCCATTTTTGGCCATGGCATCGGCAAGCAAATCCCAATCGGCCTTAGTGAGGTTGTCTAGAGGAAAAAGTTTCTGCTTGCCATCAAGGGTTAATACCCGTAACGACTTCAGCCCATTCTTAGTAGGTCTTTCAATGTAAACACAATCGATATCGGATAGCCTGAAATACTTGCGATATGGATAGTAGTAGCTTGCTATAAATACAAACCTATCGGAAATACCAACCTTTCCCATTCCAACCGTACCAAGCAAAAAGGTCAACAGAATAATAACTGCAAACATAATAACACCAAATAGGTGGATTGAGGGAGCAGTGATTAACTTGTAGAGGCCAAAGAAACCAACCAACGGAAAGTAGGTGCGAGGGTTAAGTATTGGAAGTCGAGAAATTTGAACAAAGTTTTGATATCTAATCTCCTCGAGATTAATTGGCTTTACTTTGATAAGAGATAGGCCACCCAGTTCAACATAGCCCTTCTGCTCAAACGAATCGAATCCATATTTCATGGCCTGCACCAGCTCGTGGGGGTTGGCAAAAAGCTTGGTGTGAACTTTCACATCCTGCGGTAAATCAACAGCCCGAATGGTAATGGTATCCATCTGCATGAAACCATTGCGGCGGTAGTAGTCAATATCCTGAACATCTTTCCAGGCAAGGCTTTTAACATTTTTGGATGTTGCTACAAGTATCCCTTCGTTGGTTATCTGAACCGAAACTACTTTCAGCAAATCTCTGAACATATAAAAGGTAAATAGAAGCCAGATGAGAATAGTAATAGCCATAAAGGCTTGGCCTTTGACTCCATCAACCCAAAAAATGGTAAAATACAAAAGGGAGAAAAAGAATACTAGACTAAGGGCAAGGCCTAGATAAACACCAAACCAATACCCTTTACTTGCAATGCTTTTCATAGGCTAACATTTTATTGCACTTAAAACAGATTTAAAGCAGTATCCTGCTTTAGCAAATCGCACAATTTTGAATATAGAGTAGGCAATTCGCTTTTCAATCCCTTTGGATTCTCGAAGAAATGCTCAACCGCCACGGCAAAAAACTCGCTGGCATTGGCACCTGCATAGGATCTGAAAACATGTGGTTCGCCTGCATTAATCTTTTCCATCTCTAACCTAGCAATGGTTAAGATATCGTCCAACGTAGCATTCAAACTCCCCTGGGGTCCGCTTGAAGTTAAAATGCTATGCATAAGCGCGTGCGCCATTTCATGCAGGCCAAGATTAATGGCATCGTAGGGATCCTCAAACCCTTTCAAAAGTTTTTTCAGAGAGAAGCTGATTAGCCCTCGGGGATGCACCTCGCCGTCGTGCATATTTCCTGTATGTGGATTTCGAAATGAGTCGGGATAAACAAAAACAGTGCGGAAGTTCTTAAGGAAGTAGCGCTTGTAGCCCAACGTTATCTGCACCATGGCCGCCACCACCATTAGCTTGATTGGTTGGGTTACCTCAACCCCAATTCGGCCAATAATCTTCAAACTTTTGGTAAACGAGTAGGCTCGCTGTAAAAATCTTTTCTTTAGCCTATCATCGAGCTTATTGTAGTATAGTGAATGCCGTCGGTAAAACCTATCCATTGCCCTAGCTTCACCTTTTGGAAAGTAAACAAGCCTCCAAATACTCCTCACGAACAAGAAGTTAATACCTGCCACAAAGGTAATTGCCAACAGGTAAAAGGGATCGGTAAAGGACATTGGGCTTAGGGGGTTACTGTAAACTAAAAATTCAAATGTATGAATTTTACATATAACAAAAAACCCAGCCGTTAAGCTGGGTTTGGTGCGGATAGAGGGACTCGAACCCCCACGCCTTTCGGCACTAGATCCTAAGTCTAGCGCGGCTACCAATTACGCCATATCCGCAATTGCGGTTGCAAATGTACAACCTTTTTTATTATCAACAAATTTTTTGCTAAAAATATTTTACCCATAATCCAACTTTATTTACAAATGCCAACTCAAACCATACAAAGCCAACTTGCACCCTATTATGCCTAAAGCAAAAGAGAAAAAGTATCACCGATATGTCATTCTATATCAACGGAAAGATAAGCTTCAACCCATTCTCCATTCTGAGCAAAACACGATCGTTTTTATGGCAAAACTTTTATACTTTTACCACTTCTTTTTCTTATAAAAGCACCAGCATACTAAACATAACTACACCAAACAAATCACTCAGCAATATGGGCAATCAAATCCTGCAAGCAAAAAACCTTATAAAAAGTTACAACGAAACCGAAGTTCTAAAGGGCATTGATTTAGAAATTGAAAAGGGACAAATAATAGGATATATTGGTCCCAATGGTGCCGGCAAATCAACAACTATTAAAATATTCTGTGGCTTGCTAACCAATTTTCAGGGCGATGTATCAGTTTTAGGATTCGATATCAGAAAAAACCCGCTTGAGGTTAAGCAACGAATAGGCTACATACCCGAAAATGCATCGCTTTACGATATGCTTACACCAATGGAATTTATTGAATTTATTGGCGATATGAGGGGACTACCAGCAGATGAAACAAGAGAAAAAGCGGAATCGATACTTAAGCTTTTTGAGATACATAAAAATATGCACGATAGAATTGCAACCTTCTCCAAAGGGATGCGACAAAAAGTGCTAATTGGCTCTGCACTGCTGCACAACCCCCAGCTAATTTTTATGGACGAACCGCTTACGGGCCTCGATGCCAACTCGGTTATCATGATCAAAGAGATGCTTGTTCACCTTGCCCGCGAGGGCAAAACCATATTTTACAGCTCTCACATCATGGATGTGGTGGAACGAATATCGAACCGTATTGTACTGCTGGATCAAGGGAAGGTTGTTGCCGATGGCTCCTTCGATGAGCTCAAAAGCCTCTCCAACGATTTATCGTTAGAGAACCTATTTACTAGGCTTACCGGAAACTCAAACTACTCCGAAAAAGCGGAAGAACTATTTAGCATGCTAAATAAGTAGGCCATGATAAAACTTATACTATCCCTTTTTGTGCCCTTCAAGTCTATAATAAAAAGGATGGGGGCTAACTACACCCAGTTCATTAAAATACTTGAACTAAAGCTAACTTTAGATAACCGCAGGCCTAGTAGTTTTAACGGAAACAGTTCTAAAGAGAATAGCAGCTCCCTGGTGTGGCAGTTTCTTATGATGCTTATCATTGGGTTAATTATACTGATGATAACCACAAAGCTACAAGACTCGTTTACCTTATTCTTCCTTGGGCACTCTATGCTCATGCTAACAATTTCAATGCTAATTATATCGGAATTCAGCACCATACTTCTCAACACGTCCGACAACACCATACTCCAGCCTCTACCTATCAGCAGCACCACGCTGAGCCTTGCTCGCAATGCTCATATTTTTATACACCTAATGTTTTCAGCATTAAGCTTATTGCTGCCTGTAAGTGTACAAATTGCTATTCAATACGGTATTGGGTCGATGGCAGCGTTTGTTTTTGCATTAATATTAAATGTGATATTCACCCTTTTCCTATCGAACTTAATGTACCTAGGCATCATGAGATTTGCCAAGGGCGATAAGCTCAAAAATTTGTTGATGTATTTTCAGGTGTTTATGGCCATTCTGTTCATGGCAATATATCAGCTTAGCCTCAATATGCTTGATACGATAGATTTTTCGAACATCACCATTGCAACAAAGTGGTACACTTACATTATTCCCTCTACATACTTTGCAGGCTTAACCGAAATGTTTTCGAGCCTAAACTTTAGCGCTAATCTAGTCATACTCTCACTGGTTGCGCTTGCCCTTCCCCCGCTTGGGCTATTTATTACAGGAAAATACCTCACCCCAATATTCAACAAAAAGCTTTCAGAACTAGAGCAGAGCGATAAATCGACGTCACAAACAAAATCGCGCACCCTAGCCAACTTTTTATCAAAAATATTTTCGTTTAACGAGCAAGAACGCTCATCGTTTGTTATGACCTGGAGGCTTATTGGCCGCGAACGACTTTTTCTGCAAACAATACTACCAACTTTTGGGTACATTCTGTTTTTTATGGTATTTCCGTTCTTTAAAGATTTTGAAGGGTTAACATCGCTTGCAGAAACAAGTAAATACTTTATTATCCTATACTCATTCTGCTTTGTTTCGGCATCATTCTCCTCGGCAATGAGCATAGGCAACAACAAGGGCGTAGGATGGCTGCTCAGGAGTTTTCCCATTGAGTCGCCACACCACTTCTTTTCGGGAGCAATGAAATCGGTTTTTGTGCGCTTCCTTACCCCTTTCTACATCGCTATAAGCCTTGGTGTTATTGCTATTTGGGGCACAAAAGTAATAGTTGATATTGCCGTTGCCTTTATGGTAATCTATCTAACTATCTGCACTGCATTTTTAGTTAGCCCCAAAAAGCACCCCTTTAGTAGCGATAAAAAAACAAATTCCTCTGCCTCAACCTTTGTAATCTTTATTCTGGTGATGGCATCGACTATTGCGCTAGGGTTTATTCATTACTATGGGGCGCAAGAGTTTAAGTACTTCCCATTGATACTAATCTTGGTTTATGGGTTTTCTATCTACTTAGTGCAAACTGTTATTTTCAAGAAGTTTTTCACATGGAAGGCATTAGACCTTGCCAACTCTCACTAGGTAAACAGTGCACAAGTCAACAATATTCACCAGAAAAAGTGTAGATTTGATAATATCTTTGCAACAACAGACAAGTAACCAATGCAAATTATTCGCACCATACTGTTCCCCATAGCCCTACTATATGGGGCAGCCGTATACGTCAGAAACTTTCTTTTTGATATTGGCATAAAAAAATCCACCTCATTTAGCAGGGCAGTAGTTTGCATTGGCAACCTAACGGTTGGTGGTACGGGCAAAACACCCCACACCGAGCATCTCATAAATCTTTTAAAAGATGATTTTAATGTGGCAACGCTTAGCCGTGGGTACAAGCGCAGAACCAAAGGGTTTTTACTAGCCAGTAGTAGTAGCACCGCATCGGATATTGGCGATGAGCCAATGCAAATGCAAACCAAATTCCCCGGAATTACCGTAGCGGTTGACGAGCAAAGGGTACGTGGCATTAAAACGCTACTGCAGCAAAAACCAAGCACAGATGTAATATTGCTCGACGATGCATTTCAGCATCGTTACGTTAAGCCTGGGCTTGCTATTCTACTTACCGATTACAACAATTTAATTTACAAAGATTTTTTTCTACCAACAGGTACTCTACGCGACAGCTTCGCACAGCGTAAAAGGGCAAACGTAGTGATTGTTACCAAGTGTCCTAGCGACCTTTCGGATGTGGATCAGCAAAAAATTATAGGCAAGCTTAAGCTCCAAAGCAACCAGCAAGTTTATTTCACAACCTACACCTATGGCAGTATAGAGCCAGTTTTTAGCGATGCGAATACGGCAATCAACCCCAATAGCCAGCCCAACGTAATTGCTTTGGCAGGGATAGCCAACCCAAAACCCTTTTTCGGATATTTAAAAGATTTATATGCGGTTGATCGCACCATTCAGCTACCAGATCACTATCATTTTACCGAAAAAAAAATTAGAGCTATCTTTGAAAGAATTTCCGTTTTAAAAAACAGGCCCACAATTGTAATCACCACCGAGAAGGATGCGGCACGTATTAAGGAGTTTAACAACCTTCCCGCCGAAGTGAAAAGGGTGTTTTACTTTATCCCGATAAGGGTAAGTTTTTTAAACGGCAATGAGGAAGAATTTAACTGTAAAATTCACGAATATGCTAGAGAAAGTAAAAGAAACAACGGCTTACATTCGCAGCAAGGTAACCGTTGAGCCTGAGGTTGGGATTATACTGGGCACTGGGCTAGGAGGACTAACTAAGGACATTAAAAATCAAGAAGTTCTTGACTATGGCGATATACCCAACTTCCCTGTTTCAACGGTTGAGGGGCACCATGGCCGATTAATATTTGGCGATTTAGGTGGAAAGAAGGTGGTTGCCATGCAGGGCCGCTTCCATTTCTACGAAGGATACGACATGAAGGAGGTAACCTTCCCTGTTAGGGTTATGAAGTACCTGGGTGTTAAGAATCTTTTTGTTTCCAACGCCAGCGGTGGGGTAAACCCCGACTTTGAGATTGGCGACCTGATGATTATCAACGACCATATCAACCTGCTACCCAACCCGCTTATTGGCCCTAACGATAAGGAGTTTGGCCCCCGTTTCCCCGACATGAGCCAACCTTACGATTACAAGCTTATTGCCTTGGCACAGGATATTGCTAAGAAGAATGGCATTAACACTCAAATAGGTTGCTACGTGGGCACCACTGGCCCAACCTTCGAAACGCCAAAGGAATACCAGTATTTCCGCATTATTGGTGGCGACACCGTGGGTATGTCAACCGTTCCCGAGGTTATTGTTGCTCGCCAAATGGGGCTGCCCGTTTTTGCCATCTCCATTATCACCGACCTGGGTGTTCCGGGTAAAATTGTGGAGATTACCCATGAGGAAGTTCAGAAAGTAGGTAAAGAAGCTGAAAGGAAAATGACGCTGATTATGGAGGAGATGCTGCAGAATTTGTAGAAATACAAACACACTCACTCATCATAAACGAAGGGAGCCAAGCAGATTGCTTGGCTCCCTTGCTATATTGCTCGGTTTACGATGTCTTACCTAAAACGGGTTGCCACCACCACGGTCTTCTTGTATCGCTTAACATTACCTCTTAGGTCGAATGCCTCGATAAATATAACGTAGGCGCCAACAGTAACCCTACCGCCACCATCGTTTGTGCCATCCCACTTTATGCTACCCGATGTCCCCAGAGTCATATTGGCTGCCAATCGTTTAACCCTTCTACCCCGCGAGTCGAACACCATAATATTGGCAATGTAACCGTTCTCCGGCAGTTCGTAATTGATCATAACATAATCCTCAAAGCCATCGCCATCGGGCGAGAACACCTTGAGCGAGAGCTCAAACTCATCGTTCACCTGTGTGGGATCGGTAAACTGCGAGTTTTTGGCGGTTGGGGTGGCAAAACCTGCGGTTTGGGCAGCCGACTGCCAGCTCGACTGATCGTTAGTTGGCATGTTGGGGTTTATACGCTCCAGCGAAACACCCTTGACATCGGCCAGCAGCGTGTTATGCATCTTCTCGTTGTAGGCAAACTCATCCACCTCGTCGCCTGCGTCGGATAGCAGCAGCACGTAACCATTATCGTTAGGATAGGCCGGAAGTCTAGGGGTATGCACCATAGCATCGGGATTCTCGATATAGTAGAACTGCTCTACCTGCTCAATGTTCTCGGTGAGCACAGCGTAGCTGTTGGGTAGCAGTAGCCTCGATGTTGCCGAAGCACGATAGAACTCGTTAAGCGCCAGGGTGGTTCTGTTACGGTTTGCAATCCACAGCTTGCTCAAGTCGAAAGTCTTCTCGGATCGGTTGTAAATCTCCACAAAATCGACCCCACCAGCGTAAGGGTTAAAGAGAACCTCGTTTATAACGATATCGTTAGCAGCTGGCTCTTCGGGCAATGCAATTTGCACGCAGGAGGTTTCAATCCCATTACCAGAGAAATCGATAATGGAGCCATCGAAACAGAGGTTATAAATCTCTCTTGGAGCGATGGGTGTCTCAAACGTCAACCTTACCCTGTTGTACTTGGGCCCCGAAGTTGTTGCCCAAAGCGGCGAGCCAATGCCCCTATCAATAGAGTACTTGTTGGCAAGGGTTATGGAGAGGCTATCCATGGGCTCAGAGAAGCCAACCTCAAACACGGTTGTACTAATTACCTGCACCTCTACCACTCTTGGATTGACAACATCGGGGTTACTGGCAACAACAGAGTTTGCCCTACCCGGTGTACCTCCCGATGGGTCGGATGATGCCATCCAGTTTGCCTGCCCTTCTACCAAGTTGTTGGGATCAATTCGCTCGAGCGAGAAACCACCGGCCTTTTTCACATCGTCCTTGTACCATGTGTCGGAGTACTCAACCCATGAAATAAGATGGTTTTTATTATCGTAAATTCCCACAAACATTCCACCCACAAGTAAAGTAGGGAATGATGTTACTCCAACTGACTGTCCGTACTCGGCCATAAGCGGAGCGCCACTTGTGCGTGCCAGAATGATGTACCCATTGGGCTCTATTGTGGCATTGGGAATATTAGCGTAGCTATCGTTACCTCTAAATTTCCAACCATTTAACGATATCGATTTTTCGGTACGGTTGTATAGCTCCACATACTCAACATTGGGCAATCCCCCATCAGCACTCGGACGTGCCATAATCTCGTTAATAATTACATTGCCAAAAGTGCCAGCAGCCCCAAGGCCAATTATCGTGCTATCGTTTACTGTCGTTGTTCCCAACGCCGATTTCACTCCTGCGATCTTTAAGTCAAGCTCCTCTAGCGGTAATTGCTCGGTACGGAGGGTAACCCGATTGGGCCTGTCGAGATTTAAAAATGCGCCAAGCACATTGTACCTTGCGCCTTGCTCGTCGGTAATAGAATAATTTGTAGTTAATTCAGCATCGGTAGCATCTACAGCACTTGAGAAGACCACATCAACAGAGGTAAGCGAAAGCATACGTGCTTGCTGTATGGTTGGAGGATAGGTAGCGGTACTAACCACTAGGTTATCGAGCCAAAACTCGCCAGCTCTTGAGGCGGTGTATATAAATGCTGGGCCACAGTATTGAGCAGCGGTGTGGGTTGCATCAACTGCCTTACCTGCAAGCCTGAGCGATGACTGGTTAAACTCGGGCTGATACCAAAGGCTCCATTCACCATCGGGGGTACGTGTAACCTTTACGTAAACCGTTTCAGCCTCATCCCAATCGAAATCGGCCTTTACAACAACCTGCGCAGTTTTTCCCTGAGTCACCCTCCAGAGAGTTAGCAAATCGTCGTCGCCAGTTAGGTTAACCCCAACTGCATAGCCATTGTACGACCCCTGCCTGATGGATTGGTTATCGGACGAAAGGACAAACCAAAAGGTGTTGCTAGTTGAAGGATCCCAGTCGCCATTGCGCATCACGAACGACCACTCCAGCGGGCCATCGCCCATATTGTCGATACCTAGGGGTATCGATAGGGTACTATTACCATCAACACCAGTTAATCCGTGCTTAAGCGATGACTTCCCTTCGATTGGCGATATGGTTGAAACGCTCCACTCGGGGCTTAGTTCAAACGATAATGGCAGGGTTTCGAAATCCTCATCGATATGGCTAACAAGGGCTGCACCATTCCATATGGGCTGCGAAACACCTTGTGAAATACCCTCCTGATCACTCGTTACCTTTAACCGATATCGACCCACTGCACTAAGTGTAACATTTGCCCACTGCGCAAAACCATCAACAAACGTAACCGATTCGGACTCCACATCAATATCTCCAGGGCCATAATCTACAACAATAGAAGCAACTCCCGTTGCATTCATATCAATACTTCCATGGGCGTCAGCAATAGCAACAGATAGGTTAAACAATTGGCCTTCGGCAGCTATAAAGGGCTGTTTGTAGAACACAAGCGACGTGCCTTGAACCTTAATTTGTATTGGTGGGCCATACAGTCCCATATCGAAAGTAGAGGGAAAACCTGAACTAGTAACCACCGACTCCCACCCATGACCCGATGCAGGGATGTACAGCGAAAGGGTTGATCCATCGACCTGCCCACCTGATTTTAGAAATGCCTTAAGGGACAGCTCAACCGATTCGCCATCGGGAATTACAAGCCCATCGCTTAAAAACGAAAGCGTAATGGCGCTTGACTCGATGGTAGTACTCAAAGGCACAATCTCTTTTCCATCAGCGTAAAGCACAACACCACCAATGGCACGGTTTAGGCTCACATCGGTTTCACCCTCTTGCGATCGGAAAACCATTTTGGTAACACGCGTTGGAAGATTATCGGTAGTCCCCATATCGGTAATTCCAAACCGCAACACCTCAACGGCATCGTCCTTGGACACGGCCAAAGAGCTGATGGTGCCTCCTTCCAGAGGTGTTTCGGGTTGGGTTAGCCTAGTTGTGCGATCGGCACAGTAAATATGGGGCGACAAAACATCATTAAAAGTTGCCGACTTGGCAATAAGGTTAAAAGGTTCGGGAGTTGTATAGGAGTATTTTAAACCATCCCACTTAGCAACCCCATTGGCCATGCTAACGGTTACGCTTGGAATTTGCAACCAGCCGTCGCCACTATTCTTTGCAAGGGTAACATTGCCCGTGGCATTGGCATCGAGGCTACCGCCATCATCAACAGCAGCAACCTCAACAGCAAATGGCTCATTCAGCCCAACGGACTGAGGAACGTTTCTAAAGGCTAACTGAGTGGCCTTAACATCGATGGTAAACGGCGAGGAAACCACATCTTCATCGAACTCTGGGGCAAATGTTGAGCCCGACTCGTAGGCAACAAAATCATGGCTCGTTTTGCCAATCATAAACTGCAGAACGTTTCCATCTACAACAGTACTCCCGGTGCGAAGGTAGATGTAAATCGACACCTCAAGGGTTTCGCCATCGGGAACCACAAGGGCATTCTCGGCAAGGGGAATGGTTATTGATGCGGTTAGAATCCTTGGATTACCAATTGGGATCACCTTACCGTTTGCCTTAAGCACAACACCCGCAATGCTTCCGCTATACGAGGCCATGTTTGCACCCGAAGGGCGGGTAATATTAATCTGCTGCACACGTGTTGGGGCTCCGTCAAACGCACCAAGATCGGACACGCCGAAACGGAATACCTCAACCGCTTTGCCAATAGTGCTAATGGTTGATGATATGGATTCGCCTGCAACCTGATCTGCGGGTAAATTTGCTACTGAAGTGTTCTCATTGCTTACGTCAATGGCTTCGGACACGCCATCCTCAAGGTCGTTTGCTGAAACCTTTAACCTAAGAATATCTTTCTTTGAGTACGATATATCATTCCACGTTATTACCCCATCAATAGCTGTGGAAGTAAGACTTTCGGCTGGAGTTAGAGTTCCCTCACCCTGCAAAACGCTTAACACAACATCGGCACCACTGAACGATTTTGCAAGATTTCCGTTGATATCGGCAGCATGGGCTGTAACGCTAAAAGGAACATTCACCACCAATGGTTGGGTGTAGCTGGCAATGCTAAGATGCGTTGGTATTACCACAATGGCGAACGCGTTTGAGGTTACCGCTTCAGGGAAAACATCGGTAAATGCCGACCCTTCATGGTGCGACTCCCAGCCATGGTTGGCATTATCTACCCTAAGCCTAATCTCTTTACCATCCTCAACATCATTGGAACTAAGGTATAGCGATAGGGTAAACTCCTCGGTGCTATTATCGCCAATAACCATATCGCCCTTTTCAATCTCTAGCTCAATGGCATTATCGAGAATGTAGGTGGCTTGAATTGGAATCTCTCCGCTTGATCCACGCAGCTTAACTCCACCAATAGCCTGTGGCCAGCTGGCCGCATTGGGCGAGTCGACCTTGGCGAACCTTAGCTTGGTTATATATGTAGGTAGCCCATCGGCCGTTCCTTGATCATTAACATCAAAGCTAAGCACATCAACTGCCTGATCGGGCGACGTGGCAAGCGAGCTGATATCCCCACCAACAATCTGAGTGGTAGGGCTAAGGACTTGTGCATCGTAATCGTTGTAGTTGGTAGGCTTATATGTAAATTCCACATCATCAACTCCTAGCAAACCAGCAGCAGATGTAGTATAGCGATAGTAAACGCCAAAATGGCCTCCGATATCGTGGGATAAATCAACTACCGAACCTTGATCTTGAAGATCGTAGTACGACCCAGTGGTTGATACCCTAACGCTAAATTCACCATCGGGAGTACGTGTAACCTCAACCGCACCAACGCCTGAGGTAGTTATTTGAGTTTGCCAATTTATGCCGGTAGTATGTATTGTGCTGAAGCTTCCATTATCTGCTTTGTACAATCTTAAAAGGTCATCGGTACCAGTAAGGTTTACTCCAAAAACATATCCGTTGGGAACTCCTGTTGAAATCATCCCTTCGGCATTTTTATCTGAGGATAAAAAAACCGTCCAGAAATTTGTTCCCGATGGATCCCACCCATGCCTTACCTTAAACCTCCAGATTACGGTTCCTTCTGAAGCGTCCCAGTTAGGAAATGCCACTGAAACCCTGTCGGTATCGGCTCCGCTGGTAGGCGAATGTTTCAATGAGCCTACCCCTTCTATCGGATTGGACGAAGAAATCTCCCATCTATTATCTGGAAACTGAGTCCAGCCATCAAGGTTTCCGCTCTCAAAATCGTAGCTTACTGTTTGCCCAATTGCAAACACCGAAATCATAATCATTAAAAATAAGCAAACAGCTTGTCTCATAGCCTGTGAATTAGTTGAAAATATTACTTTTGCAAAGTAATAAAAAAAAGTAAAACAATGCGAATTGCAGTAGTAGGGTGTACCGGTTTGGTAGGTACCCAAATGCTAAAAGTTCTAGATGAACTAAATGTTAAGATTAGTGAGATTATCCCCGTTGCTTCGGAGCGATCTGTGGGGAAATCCATTGTATTCAAAGAAAAGGAATACAAGATTGTTAGCTTGCAGCAAGGTGTTGAGGCAAAACCCGATGTGGCCATCTTCTCCGCTGGCGGTGATATATCGAAACAATGGGCACCCGAATATGCCAAGGTAGGCTGCTATGTGGTTGATAACTCCAGCGCGTGGCGAATGGATCCGGACAAGAAGCTAATTGTACCCGAGATTAATGGCGATACCCTTACAGCCAACGACAAGATTATTGCCAACCCAAACTGCAGCACTATACAGCTGGTTATGGTGCTGGCGCCACTACATCAGCGACTTAACATTAAGCGGGTTGTTGTATCAACATACCAGGCCATAACTGGTACTGGACAAAAGGCTGTTACCCAGCTCGAGAATGAGCGAAAGGGTATAAAGGGCCCCATGGTTTACCCTCACCCTATTGATATGAACTGCCTCCCCCATTGCGATGTTTTCACTGAGAATGGCTATACCAAGGAGGAGATGAAATTGGTGAATGAGACTCAAAAAATTCTGAACGACAAAAATATACGCCTTACCGCCACCGCAGTAAGAGTCCCAGTAGTGGGCGGGCACTCCGAATCGGTAAACATTGAGTTTGGGCTGCACTTTAAAACGCAGGTAGTAAAAGAAGTACTTCAGAATACCTCTGGGGTTGTTGTGCTCGACAACCCTGAGGCTAACGAGTACCCCATGCCCATTAGCGCTAAGAATAGGAACGAAGTATTTGTTGGGCGCATCAGGCGCGACCACTCGCTGGAGAATGGCTTAAACCTTTGGATTGTAGCCGACAACCTGCGTAAGGGCGCAGCCACCAACGCCGTACAGATTGTTGACTTGCTCCACAAAAAAGGATTAATTGGTAAGTAAACCGTAGCCTAGTATAAAAAGTTATCCTTGGGGTATCGTGCCCCATGGATATCTTTGGCCAGATTGTAAAGCAGCACCTTAAGCTCCTCGACATTGGTTTTGTGCTTTGCCGAAATAAACACGCAGGGCGAATTGCTTTTGGCCATCCATGTTCGCTTTAAATCTTCAAGGCTAAAATTCTCTTTAGATACAGGCATGGCGTCAAACTCACTTTTCTCGATCCATTCGTAAGCATCAATCTTATTGAACACCAACAGCGTGGGTTTATCATCTGCCTTTAGCTCATGAAGGGTTCCGGTTACCACATCGAGCTGCTCCTCAAAGTTGGGATGGGAGATATCGACCACATGCACAAGCATATCGGCCTCACGCACCTCATCGAGTGTCGATTTAAAAGACTCGACCAGCTGATGCGGTAACTTGCGGATAAACCCAACGGTATCGGAAAGCAAAAAGGGCAAATTATCGACAACAACCTTACGCACAGTGGTATCGAGCGTGGCAAAGAGTTTATTCTCGGCAAACACCTCAGACTTGCTAAGCATATTCATTATGGTCGATTTGCCCACATTGGTGTACCCCACCAGGGCAACTCGCACCAAGGCGCCACGACTCTTTCGCTGTGTCGACATCTGCTTATCAATTCCCTCTAACTCCTTTTTCAACTTGGATATTCTGTCGCGAATAATCCTACGGTCGGTTTCTATCTCCGTTTCACCGGGGCCTCTAAGGCCAATTCCACCTCGCTGACGCTCAAGGTGAGTCCACATACGGGTAAGCCTTGGCAACAGGTACTGGTATTGAGCCAACTCCACCTGGGTTTTGGCATAGGCAGTTTTTGCCCTCTGGGCAAATATATCGAGGATTAGATTGGTCCTATCGAGAATGCGTTTATTGAACTCACGCTCTAGGTTCCTAAGTTGTGAAGCCGACAGCTCATCGTCGAAAATAACGAGATCGATCTCGCGCTCCTCAACAAACTGCTTAATTTCATTCACCTTACCTGTACCAATAAAGGTACGAGAGTTGGGTGTAGTTAGCTTCTGCACAAACCGCTTAATCACTGTAGCGCCAGCCGTTTCTGCCAGAAAATTGAGCTCATTTAAATAGTCATCCACCAGGTTCTCGGGCTGCCCCTTAACCTGAACACCCACCAAAACGGCGGTTTCCTGATGCTTAACGGTCGAAATTGGTTCTATCATAATGTACCACCATACAAAAAACCCTGATCGCAATCAGGGTTTCCTAAATCAATATCTTATCGTAACAAATCTACTGCAGAACGAATATAATTGGGATGTTGAACGATACCCTTACAGGCTTACCCCTTTGCATACCGGGCTGCCACTTGGGGCTAGACTCAACCACCCTAATAGCCTCTTTGTCTAGTGCTGGGTCAACTCCTCGAAGAATCCTTACATTACTAACACCGCCATGGGGCTCAACAACAAACGAAAGAATAACCCTACCCTGAATACCGTTTTCGGATGCAATCTCAGGATACTTTAGGTTTTTGTTAATATACTCACGGAACTTGTTAATGTCACCACCCTGGAAACTAGGCATATCCTCAACAATAACGAAAATCTCTTCCTCTTCAAACTCCTCCTCATCATCAACAAAGTCGATGATCTGCACGGCAACATCCTCGTTAAATTCCATATCAAACAGGTCAACATCATCATCCAGATCAACATCATCCTCAACAATGTTAATTAACTCGATAACCTGCTGGGGTTGTGGTGGTGGTGGTGGTGGCTTAATCTCTTCCTGCTGCGTGATAGGTATCATCTCCTCTTCCACTACTATATCCTGCATTTGAGCAAGATCAGTGTTAATGCCTCCTGTAGAAGTCCACTCGAAAGCGAGCAGGATAATCCCCAGCGAAAGTACTAAACCAATCTCTAGGAAGATTGTTTTCTTCTTCTGGAGATCGACTTTTGGATTTTTTTTCAGTTCCATACTGGTAATTTTTGAGCGGTATAAAATTTTTAACTATTCAAATAGAATACAAACCTATTACAAGAATGCAAAGCAACGAAAAAATCATTACAATTCAAATATTTTAACGAGTTAAATGCCTAAAAAGTTATTTTTGTTTGCATCAATTGCTGTACAAACAAAAAAAATTTATACTTTTGCCCTGCGTTTGCTAAAAATGCAATTCGTAATGTTTTTACAAGGCTTGGGGGTATAGCCTGTCTGCTCGGTTGCCTCGCAACAAGCAGGCTCAGTTGGCTAGAGTGTCCCGATGGTAATCGGGAAGGTCAGGGGTTAACCTAGAAAATAAACTTGGGGGTATAGCTCAGTTGGCTAGAGTGCTTGACTGGCAGTCAAGAGGTCAGGGGTTCGACTCCCCTTACCTCCACCAAGAAAATCAACCACTTACAGCGCTTTGCGAGGTAGGTGGTTTTTTTGTGTTACAAGTTTTTCACTCAAGAACTCATTCGAATCATCTCAAACGTAGTTATTTATAGCTAAATTTGACAGAAAATTGGCTATGCAATACTCTCCAAAAGACAATCGATACCAGCAAATGAAGTACAACCGCTGCGGCAACAGCGGGCTAATGCTACCGGCTCTTTCGCTTGGGCTGTGGCACAACTTTGGCGATGTTGATGATTACGCACATTTCAGGGAAACCATTTGGGCGGCTTTTGATAATGGGGTAACCCATTTCGACTTGGCCAACAACTACGGCCCACCTCCTGGTTCGGCAGAGCGTAATTTTGGGCAGATTCTTAAGCAGGACTTGGCAAGCCACCGCGACGAGCTAATAGTATCAACCAAAGCAGGCTACCTGATGTGGGATGGCCCATACGGGGAGTGGGGCTCAAGGAAATATTTAATCGCCAGCCTTAACCAAAGCCTGAAAAGGCTAGGGGTTGATTATGTTGATATATTCTACTCGCACCGGTACGACCCCAACACCCCGCTGGAAGAAACCATGGGCGCGTTGGATTTTGCCGTTAAGCAGGGCAAAGCCCTATACGCTGGTATATCAAACTATCCGGCACGAGAAACCCAAATGGCTGCTGATATCTTAAGAAATATGGGCACACCCTGCCTAATCCATCAGCCCCGATACTCGATGCTCGACAGGTGGGTGGAACCCGAACTACTCAACATACTGGAGCAAGAGGGAATAGGCTGCATTGCCTTTTCGCCCTTGGCGCAAGGACTGCTCACCAACCGATACCTAAAGGGTATTCCTAAGGATTCGAGAGCAGCAAAACCCCACGGTTTCTTAAAGGAGGAGAATATCACGCCTGACACATTAGAAAAGATAAAAGGGCTAAATGGAATTGCCGAGGAGCGTGAACAGTCGCTTGCCCAAATGGCCATTGCATGGCTACTTAAAGACGAAAGGGTAACGTCGGTTCTGGTGGGGGCAAGTTCGAAAGAGCAACTTCTCGACAGCTTACAATCGCTAAAAAACCTCAACTTCTCAGACGATGAGCTCAGGAGTATTGAAAGAATACTAAACAAGTAGTAACCCTTGAGCACATATACATAGAGAGTTGCAAAAAACATTGCATTAAACCCATTAATTTTACCATTTGGGATAGCCAAAAAACTGAAGATTTAATTACATTTGCGCTGCTTTACTGCAAAGGGGAGATACCAAAGTGGCCAACTGGGGCAGACTGTAAATCTGCTGGCTTATGCCTTCGTAGGTTCGAATCCTGCTCTCCCCACACCCCAAATTGCGGGAGTAGCTCAGTGGTAGCCCGCCAACCGGCGGATCCCAAGCTGAGGGTCGTCTCGTTGTTTGCAACGAGATTTCCCGCTCAAAAAAAATCAAGCCAATCGGTAACGGTTGGCTTTTTTATTTTCCTGGCATATAACACATTAAACAGAAAATGAGGTCGCTCGGAGTAGGCGACCTCATTTCGGCTTTACAACAGGGCCATTGCCCTAATCGGAGGTTGGTTATAAAGTGCTTATATCAATACTCTGAGTAGTTGTGCTATCGCTAGCAACAGCCACATCTTCAACAATTCCAAGAACCTCGGAGAACTCGCCATCAACGTTGGCCACAACAACCAAATCGTAGATACCTGGCGCTAAGAAGGCGATGTGATAGGAATTCTGGTCGCAAACCATATCGCTGCTTACAGCATTGGGGAATCGTGGGGATTCAAGGGCTGGCTCAACAGCCTCCGCCTCGGAGTAGGCTCCATCCTCATATGCATACACCACAATCTCGCTACCCTCGGGTATGTTAACCACGCTACCCACAATCTTTCCCGCCTCATTATCAACAACCAAGCGGATGGTTGGCTTAAGCACGTAACGCTCCACGTTATGGCCAGTCCTAAGAACCGACTTGCGCACATCAAAATCGGCAGTTATATCAACCGAACCATTGGCCGGCACGTTAAAGGCCCCAACACCTTTGAAACCCGATTGCGATCCGCTGGGCACGAAAAGAGGTTCTGTGCTACCATCGGAAAACTCAACGTAACAACCTGGGGTTGTTGGCGCTCCCATCCCTCTCTCGGGCGCTTCAAGAATGAAGCGAATTTGAGTATAATGGCCAGCCTCCAGTTCAAGCGCACCAACCATTGCCGACTCGCCACGGGTTAGGTCAAGCAAGTTGTATACTTGTGGGCCCTCAAAATTTGGGAAGCTTTCAAAGTTGGCTCCACCCAAATGGTACTGCACATCAATTACCTTAATGTAAACGCCTACTATATCATCCGAGTCGATGGGGGCATCGGTGATGGATAGGTTTACTGTACCCTTGTCGTTTTCCCTTTCGCAACCAGCAAAAAGGATGGCTCCTAGGGCTATTATTGCCAAAATCAAAGTGAACCTTTTCATCGTATTGTAATTTAGTGGTTAGAAATAACTAAAAGATATTTTAACTACAAGACGATTGTGAAAAGGGAATGGTTGGAATGGAGTTAAAAAATATTGTATGCTACTGAAAAAGTAAGGTTTACAGAAGCATTTTGAGTCTTATTAAGGTAGAAAGGTATTAACTCATTTCCAGTGAACACATTGGTTAGGCCAACCTTGGCAAACACACCGGGGGTAAAGGTAAATTTTGAACCAAAAGGTATTGGATACTCGTACCCAAGAATTAGCCCGTAGTCATAATTTCCATACTCTGTATCGAGCACAAAAACTGCCTCGTCAACACTTTGCCTTGCGGTTTTCATTAATCCAAAGTAACCACCCAGCATTAGGGAGTGATTCGATGAAAGCCGATACTTAGTCTGCAACGATATGGTGTAGTAATCGAGCTCTAGCATGCTCGTAACGTACTTCCCGTTAAGGTACTCGTTGTACTGCTGCCTATTCTGGCTTAGCCAAAGGAACTCAGTCTGAAGTTTAAGCGAAGGGTTAACCTCGGCACCAAGCTGCACGCCAACATTGGAGGCAAATGTAATATTTGTATTGGTTAAGTCGTCGGGCTGAAGACCCATAAAGGTTTTGCTGCTGAGCAGCCAGGTGTTGGCCAGGTGGCCTGTTAAACCAACATACACGGATCTTAAGCCAGTTGTTTTGTCGTAGTAATCCTCCTCTTCAACCGGTAACTCTGCAATTGCATCAACAGCTACCCTTTCAGATAGAGTAAAAGGAACATAACTTGCAGCTAGCATCTCTATCCTCTCCAGACCAACATCCACTTGTCCATCAACAGAGGATTTGCCAGGTTGTACTCCGTATTCATCAATCTCCTCAGCATCAAATTGAGTTGAGCGGGTAACGTCTGCTATTTGGTTTGGGCCTGTCCCTTCGAGTGAATGGATATCCTTTGCTCCTTCACCATCCGAATATAATAACTCCGATGAGGGGGTCTCATCATAATTCACTGACGACTCAACAAGCTGTGATTGAGAAGAGATATTCCAGGGTTGATAAAGCAGCAAACCACCCAAGGCCAGGGCTAAAACAATCGATGCGGCTACAGCTAGGCGTGCATAAATAGGCTTCTTCTTGTTAACACTCAAATCGGACTCAATTTTGCTCCAAACCAAATCTATATCAAGAGCATTCTGAATCCCCTCCCAAACGGCTTCGGGTGGAGCCTCGGTATTGGCCTCAACAATCGATTTATACCATTTATCCAACTTCATACTAATCAACCTTTCCTAACCAGTCCTTTAGCAGGGTTCGCGCCCTATTGTACTGCGACTTTGATGTTCCTTCAGATATGTTCAGCTGCTCTGCAATCTCTCTATGAGTATACCCTTCCACTGCAAACAGATTAAACACCACCCTTGCCCCGTCGGGCAGCTTATTGATATAGCTAATCATTTCGCCCATTTGCAGGTTAGGCAATGCCTCGTTCTGGGTGAGGCTCTCTGAGTAAAACTCCTCCTTCTCTAGCTTCTCAAGGCTTTGCCTTTGGCGCAAAAGATCTATAGCAGTTCGAACCACTATGCGCCTTACCCATCCCTCGAGCGAGCCATCTCCTCTGAAATCTTTAATACTTCTAAAAACCTTCACAAAGGCCTCTTGCAGCATATCCTGCGCTAGGGCTCGATCGCCAGCATAGCTCAAGCATATGCCATACATTTTAGCAGCAAACCGGCGATATAGGATCTCCTGACATCGTCTATTCTCTTGCTGGCAACCTTGTAAAACCTCCTCCTCGTTGTAAAGCTCAATGCTCATAGGCAAATTACTCAAACTCCACCGATATGGATTTGCTAAATCGGTTTGCTACTTGATTAAATACATCCACATTATTAAGCTGATTAATAAGTATAATCTCCTCGCCTCCTTGTACAACCCTGTTGGCATTGGCAATAACTCCTGGGTTCAAAAACCTGAAAAGAAATTCAGTATCAACAATTACCCTGGCATTGCTCACCTTCTCCTTGCTAAGTATAATACTAGTTCCCACCTTGGGCTTTGCCTTAATAGTTATTTCTTCGGTGTAGGCATACTCGAAATGTATGGGAATAACATTTGATTGCCCATAGGAAAAAGCCCCCTCAAGCCTAAACGGAATGTCGGTTCCATTTACCAAATGCAGAGTTATATCTACCCGATTGTACTCTCCCTGAGGTATATCAAAATCGACCTTAATGTTGGATGATTGTGACTCGAGTTGCGAAACTATAGCCTCAGAGAAGTTCGATATAAAGTAAACATCCTTCCCATGGCTCCGCCTCCCGTCAAACTCAATGGCATCGACACGAAGCACCCCGCTATCGATGGCATATCGGTTTGGGGAGGGAACATTGTTCTTCTGCCCACCCTGCGCAGGATCCTCATTCTGGAACGTAACCATTCCAAATTCGAAATGAACCGTTGCAGGCAATGTAAGCTCATCCTTACATGACCCAAAAAAAATGGTAGCTACAGCTACAAAAACAGCTAAAAACCTTTTGGCATCCATACGGCACAGCAATAAAGTTTGGGTTCTACAATTAAAGACGAAAAAAGATAAAGAAAGGTTGGAACAACATTCAATTCAAAAGTAAAAATACAACATTACTGGTCGTCAACCCTGTATAAAGCATACTCTTTTACACAAACTTAAACTTCTATTGATAAAATATGTTGTACCTTTGCACCGACGAAACAAATTTTGATTACAAGATGAAGAATAGCGACAGATGCTCATTTTGTGGCCGCCCCAGGAAGGAGACAAATCTACTGGTTGCTGGTGCCGATGCATTTATTTGCGACCTATGCGCCGAGCAAGCAAATCTGATTGTAAGGGAGGAACTCAAAAAAAAGGGCGATTTTAAACTGAGCAAAAGCAAACTGCTAAAACCAATTGAAATTAAGCAGTTTTTAGATCAGTATGTGATTGGTCAAGATGAGGCAAAAAAATACTTATCCGTTGCGGTTTACAACCACTACAAACGCCTACTCCAACCCAACACCAACGATGATGTGGAGATTGAAAAGTCGAACATACTGTTTGTGGGCGAAACAGGAACAGGCAAAACCCTTTTGGCTCGTACCATAGCTAGGATGCTGCACGTTCCCTTCACCATTGTCGATGCCACAGTGCTAACCGAGGCTGGCTACGTAGGCGAAGATGTTGAGAGTATCCTAACCCGACTGCTACAAGCGGCCGACTATAATGTGGAAGCAGCCGAAAAAGGCATCGTTTTTATAGACGAAATAGATAAGATTGCTCGCAAGAGTGACAACCCATCCATAACCCGCGACGTTTCGGGCGAGGGCGTTCAGCAAGCTATGCTTAAGCTGCTCGAGGGATCGAAGGTAAACGTACCACCCCAAGGAGGACGCAAGCATCCCGAGCAGAAAATGATTGAGGTGGACACCAAGAACGTACTGTTTATATGTGGCGGGGCGTTCGAGGGGATTCAGAAAAAGATTGCTCAACGTCTAAACACGCAGGTGGTGGGCTATGGCGCTAGTAAGCATCGCGATCAGGTTGACAACAACAACTTGTTACAGTACATATCTCCTCAGGATCTGCGCGCTTACGGGCTAATACCCGAAATTATTGGGCGACTTCCGGTTATAACATTCTTAAACCCACTCGACCGAGAAACACTTCGGAACATCCTAACCGAGCCTAAAAATGCCATTATAAAGCAGTACGAGAAGCTTTTCGACTACGATGAAATTAAGCTGGAGATTAAACCCGATGTGCTGGATTACATTGTAGATAAGGCCATTGAGTTTAAACTTGGTGCAAGGGGACTAAGATCAATCTGTGAGATTATTATGATTGATGCAATGTTTGAGCTACCATCGGGTAAAGAAAAGGAAATTGTTATCACCTTGGAGTACGCCCACAAAAAGTTGGAAAAAGCCAATATCAAAAGGCTGAAGGCAGCCTAGGGTCTACGCTCCAAATCAACGTAAGTATATTCAAGCCCATCGGTTTCGGTGGGCTTTCCTTTTTCGGAGCGCACCTCTTGCCACTCATCAGAGCTAATCTCAGGGAAACTCACATCGCCCTCGTAGCTACGATGCACATTAGTTAGGTATAGCTTGGTGGCCAAAGGGAGTGCCTGCCTATACAGCTCACCTCCACCAATAATAAACACCTCGCTATCGGCTGCTGCAAATTTAATCGCTTCATCAAGAGAATGCACAACCTGAGCACCCTCGGCCTGGTAGTTCTTGTTTCGAGTTACCACCACGCTTGTTCGTCCGGGTAGCGGCCTGCCAATTGATTCCCACGTTTTGCGCCCCATGATGATATGGTGCCCCATGGTAAGCGCCTTAAAACGCTTAAGATCGCCAGGGATATGCCAGATTAGCTGGTTATCGTTTCCTATTACATTATTCTCGGCCACTGCTACTATAATCGAAATATCCATTACCTGTAAAATCATTTGATTACTAAACGGCTACCTTGCCCTTGATATGGGGATGCGGATCGTACCCCTCCAGCTTAAAATCTTCGTACTTAAAATCGAAAATCGACTTAACCTCTGGATTTATAACCATGGTGGGCAGCGTACGTGGCTCACGGCTGAGTTGAAGTTTTACCTGCTCGATATGGTTAGAGTAGATATGCACATCGCCAAAGGTGTGCACAAAATCGCCAGGCTTTAAGCCCGTAACCTGCGCCATCATCATGGTGAGCAGTGCGTACGAGGCTATATTGAATGGTACGCCCAGAAAAACATCGGCGCTTCGCTGGTATAGCTGGCACGATAGTTTGCCGTTGGCAACGTAAAACTGAAATAGTATATGGCAGGGTGGCAATGCCATCCGATCGATATCGCCCACATTCCAAGCACACACCAGATGTCGTCTTGAGTCGGGGTTGTTTACAATGGAGTTCACAACCTGCGTGATTTGATCAATTTGGCTCCCATCATGAGCTGGCCAGCTGCGCCACTGGTGCCCATACACTGGGCCTAGGTTGCCATCCTTGTCGGCCCACTCATTCCAAATGGAAACGCCGTGGTCGTTAAGGTACTTTATATTTGTATCGCCCTGCAGAAACCACAGCAACTCGTAGATTATTGATTTCAGATGGAGCTTCTTGGTGGTGAGCAGGGGAAATCCTTGCTGCAGGTCGAACCGCATTTGATGTCCAAAAAGGCTAATGGTACCAGTACCGGTTCTATCCTCCTTTTTCTGGCCACTCTCAAGTATATTGTCTAGCAAATCAAGGTATTGCTTCATATCTACTGTTTGTTTTAGCAGATGTAAAAGTAGGCTATTTGGCCCTATTATCAAAAAAGAAAATTGGGGAGATATTGATTAGTGCTTTGCCCACCACAACCACCATCGCCTAAACCAAACCACGGCTGCGGCAATCACTAACCTTGGAATCAGAATCCATAGGGCAGGTGCACCTATGGCCACAAACAGCAGCATATCCTCAAGATTTGAGTGCGATATGGCGATATGGTAGTTGAGCAAATCGGCATCGCGCTTGGTAACCGTTCCGTTACGCACCTCCTGCACCATCACGGCCGAACCGTAGGCTAACCCCAGAATATTGGCCACAATCCATAGAAACGATGTGCTTGGAGGCAAACCAAAAAGCTTTAGGGCTGGGCTAAAGATTTTTGAAAGCACCCTAATTGCGCCAAACTCCTTAAGCAGCTGCTGCATAACCATAAGCAGGGTAACCAGCATAGTAATTTTTAGGGTAAGGATAACCGCCGATTTTGCCCACCCAACAATGAATGGGATAAATTCGGTAGCTGCTTGAACGTTTGCCGCAGGAATAAACCCCTGCATTTGTGGGGGTAGCATCCAGTTTAGGGCAAAGCCAGAGACAACTGCCATCGAAACGCGGAGCAATACAATATGCCATGCCTTTGACCCTGTTTTGGCCTGCACTGCTGTTTCAACAAACAGGTTGTGAGCAATAAGACACATCACGGCCAGAATGGTTATTTCCCTTATGGTTAAGGGCAATTGGGTCATAACTGCAATGGCCGAGTAGATATTTAGAAAGAGTGATGTAATAAAAACTAGAGAGGCCTCGCCAGGCAAGCCCATCAATCCAAATATTGGATTAAGGAAATTGGCCACGTAACCAACCACTCCAAAAAAGTTTAGGAGCGATACAACCAACGACAAGGGTATGGTAATTTTCACTAACCAAACCGCCGTTTTTAATGCCGGAGGCACAGCGAGCCTAGCTCCGCTTAAAGCCCTTTGCCAAATACTATTAGTTTTAGACCGTTGAACCTTGGGAATGTCTTTCATATATTGATTTTGCCTTAGGCTTGCTTCGACATAGCGACTAGCCAAAGGTTTATGTAAAAGCACAAAATAATTCTGGGCAAGTTATATGCAGGTAGCTAGCCTTTAAGTGAGTAAATAAAGGTTTAACGATTAAACCTAGTTGCTATGCCTCGGCAATAGGTTCCGAGTTGCTATCGGAAGTGAATCGGCAGAGGTTCATCTTTTGGCCGTCCCATACCGAGTAGGTATTGTTCACAATCCAATCGCCAAGCATCACAAGGCTGGAGCCACTGCCTAAAGGATGAATGGTTGGTGCATGCCAATGGCCAAAAACGAAGTAATCGTAATGCTGATTAAGCAGGGTTTGGCGTGCAAACCTTGTTATTAGCTCATCATCGCCCCTAAACTGGTAAGTTATATCCTTGGAGTAGCGGCTGCTAACGGACCACTTATTGCCCAGCCAAAGGGCAAAGTTTGGATGCAATCGAGAAAACATCCATTGTAGAACCTTACTGGTAAATATTCCCTTAAGCAGCTTGTAGCCATAATCGCCCTTACCTAGCCCATCGCCATGACCTATGAAAAATGATTTGCCATCGAATTCTCGCACGATAGGGTTACGGTGAATCTTCACACCTAGCTCCTGCTCAAAGTATCCAAACATCCACACATCATGGTTGCCTGTGAAAAAATGCACTGGGATACCCGAATCGGTTAGCTCTGCAATTTTTCCGAGAACACGGGTGAAGCCCTTGGGTATGACCCTTTTGTACTCGTACCAAAAGTCGAAAATATCGCCTACCAAAAAAACCTCTTGCGCATCATGCTTAATGGTGTCGAGCCATTTCACAAATAGCATTTCTCTGTCACGCCCTTCCTCAATACTGGGCAGTCCCAGGTGAATATCGGATGTAAAGTAGATTTTGGCTTTGGTCATCGCTTGGCCTATAGCAGCTCCTTGATTTTTCGTTCCAAATCGCGGCCATAAAGGTTCTTGGCGGCTATCTCAAAATTACGGTCGATTATGTAGTTGGCGGGTAACCTTGTTACGTTGTACATACCGGCAGCAACCGATCCGTTGGGGTCGAGCTCGCTAACATTTATCCAGGGTAATCCGGCCGATTCTATAGCGGCTAACCATGCCTCGCGCTCAACATCGAGCGACACCTGAAATATCTCAAACCCTCTTCCCCTGTACTGCCTATAAAGCTCAAGCAGGTCTCTATTCTCAAGCAAATTCTCCTGACTAAACGATGCCCAAAAGTCGAGCAGAATAACCTTGCCCCTTAGCGACGAAAGGCTTACGGTATCGCCCTTAGCATTGGGTAACGCTATTTCGGGTAGGGTTGACTGAACATTCTGTACCAACTCCTGTAGCCTATGCGAACGAATAACCCTTTCCTGATTTTTTATATCCTGCAACATCCCCTTTGCGTAGTCGGAATCGGGGTAGCGGGCAATAAGCGATGAGGCCACCACCTTAAAAAGCTGCACATCCTCGGCACTCTCAAACACAAATCGATCGTCGCTAACCTTTTGGTATAGTGCCATCACGCTTGCTCTCGACATGGGGTTATCCCATATAAATTGAGTGCTAAACTCCCTTTGTCTATCAATAGCAGCCTCATACTCCGCATTCAGACTTTGCCTTGCGGCGGGAGTTGTTGCCTTGCCCAACAGAACATTAAGCGAATCGAGGGTTTTAACTGTTTGGGCCAATCGCCTTGTGAGGGCCTGAGTTTTTAGCGACTCATCGGCACCCGATACGGTATAGTTGGAAAAGCGCTTCAAATCAACCTCAACCGCAGCGTTCTCGGCAGGCTCAAGCAGCAGTACCATAAATTGGTTTCGCCTACCCTCAAAGCGAAGCTGGAAGAATGTGGGCTCGGTTAGCTCGCCCACCTTAAACCTAAACGTAGATTTTTTTGGTGAAATCTTGATGGTCTCAAGCAGCTCTGTTTTGGCAAAATCCTGACGCAGCAAGGTAACCTGCACCAACGTGTCAATGCCATCTACCTTACCTTCGATTTTGGATTGTTTATCGTCTGTACATGACAAGGCCAAAACCATTGTAGTTACAGGAATGAGAAGTAGTTTGAGGATTGCTCTTGTATTCATTATGCGATGAAATTATTTATCGGTTTTTCAGTTTTCGGGGTCAAATTTAGGGAAATTTGCCTAGAAACAAGCATTATTTTGCACTAGCAGGGAATGATGCCCTATCGAAGTAGCTTGCTAAGCACCTCGTCGAGATCAGAGGTCTTAATGTTTCGCGATCGAATCTTACCATTCCTATCCACCAAGTAATTCGAGGGTATACTGTTGATGCTCAACGAATCGAGTATGGGCGACTCCCACTGCTTGTAGTCAGTTGCTACCAGCCAAGGTATACTATCATTGGTATACCACTGGTTAAGCGCTTCTGCATCCGTATCGAGCGACACCTGAAGGATTTGAAAACCACGGTGAGCATATTTCTGGTGAATATCCCTCAACCTGCTCATACTTTTTTGGCAATCGTTACACCAGAGTGCCCAAAAATCGATAAGTACAAATCTTGATCTCATCTCAGAAAGAGAAATGGTATCGCCCGTAAGCAAAGGGTACGCCAATCGGGGAATGGTCTCTCCCTCATTAAGCATATCCTGTCGCTTATCGTATAGTTTAAGCTGGTTGCTAATCATCTTCACATTCTTGTGCAGATTTTCCACAAGCAGATTGTTTGGGTATAAAGGATAAAGGGAGGAATCGACCAGCTGGAAAAGGGCAAAATCGTCTCGACTGCTTAGCACGTGCGTACGCCTATCGTACTGCTGATACAAGGCAAGTATCGATGAAAGGCTGTATCTATTTTCCCTAATAAAGTTCACCGTGTAGCGCTTATGCTCCCTTATGGCTTTGTCGTATGCGCTATCAATTAGAGGCTTAATGGTATCGAACCGAGGCAACTCACGGCTTTCCCGAAACTGTTTCGATAGCGAGTCAATGGTTCCAATGGTTTGGTTTAGCCTAAAGTTAAGGTCGCGCACCAATCGAGATCCCTTTGACCCCGTCACGGTGTAATCTCTCGACAAGTTCCCAGAAACACCCTTAACCACTATCTCCTCCTTGGGTTCAACCAGTAAAATAATGGGTTCAGCCTCGCCCTCTAGCTGTAGCAGAACAAATTTTGGACTAGTAGCACTAAGCGAGAGTTCAAACTCACCCTGCTTATCGGCTTTGGTTGAGTCAATGGCACTAATCACATCATGACCCGTTTCTCTGAGATAAACCTTTTTGTGAGCAGCCCCACTTACTTTACCCTCAATGACAATGTGGTTAGGTGCTTTAACACACGATACCATTAAGAAAAGGAGGATTAAAACGAAAAACTTACTGGCCAACTTATGCAGATTTTTTAAAGTCATTGGATTATATATGTTTAGTGCAATTGTTTGCGGCAAAAATAATCAAAATATAATAGAGATTTAATTTGACCTATACCTAAAATATCGTAATTTGTATAAGCTAATTAGGACGGTGTAAACAGCTAACACTCATTAGCAAACCTATGCATTACTAAGGTTACATTTTTTCAAGCTAATAATTTGATCAACTAATTGTAAATACCTGCTAATGCTATGCGTTAATTTCTTCTCCAAAATATCATCAATAATAAATACTGGTTATGAGCTATCTCGTTTTTGAAAAGAGTGAACTGGTAAACCTAGAATACTCCCTTAACAGGGAGATCCTCAGCACCAACCGTGCAGGAGGTTATTTTAGCACAACCATAGTGCTTTGCAATACCCGCAAATACCACGGACTCATGGTACTCCCCCTCGATCAGTTTGACGGCGAGAACCACGTCCTGCTCTCATCGGTCGACGAAACCATTGTGCAGCATGGCAAGGATTTTAACTTGGGCATTCATCGTTTCCCTGGCATATACGAGCCTCGCGGACACAAGTATATCATCGATTTCAATTACGAACCCACACCCAAGATAACATACCGTGTGGGTGGTGTGATACTCGAAAAAGAGCTACTCTTTGTTCACAACGAGGAGCAGTTCATGATTCGATATACTCTCAAAGAAGCTCACAGCCCCACCAGGATTAAGATTAAACCTTTTCTTGCCTTCAGGAATGCTCATAAGCTTTCCAAGTCGAATCTGTTTGCCGACAAACGTTATCGCGAAATCCAAAATGGAGTGAAATACAAGCTTTACCAAGGATTTCCTTACCTACATATGCAGCTAAACAAACAGAACGAGTTTGTTGCAGTACCCGACTGGTACTACAACGTTGAGTACAAGGAGGAGATAAATAGAGGATACGAGGGCCATGAGGATCTGTTTGTACCGGGTTATTTCGAGGTTCCCATCAAAAAGGGCGAAAGCATAATCTTCTCAGCAGCAACCACAGAGCAGCAAACCAATTCGCTAACCCGTAAGTTTAATGCCGAGGTCAGCAAAAGGCCGCTAAAGGATAGTATGGAGCACTGCCTTAGCAACGCTGCTCAACAATTTATAGTTAAAAGAAATCGGAAGACCGAGGTTATTGCAGGCTTCCCATGGTTTGGTCGCTGGGGTCGCGATACGTTTATTGCTCTACCGGGGCTAACGCTGGCCATTGACGATCCTAAGTCATGCAAAGATGTTCTGGACACCATGTCGAGGGAGCTTAAGGATGGCTTATTCCCAAATATGGGTAATGCCACCTCATCGGCATTCAACTCCGTTGATGCTCCCCTATGGTACTTCTGGGCCGTGCATATGTATGCCGATTACACAAATAGCTACGAAGAGGTGTGGAAGTTGTACGGCAAAAAGATGAAGGGAATACTTAATGCCTACCGAAGCGGACAACTCCCATACAATATTGGGATGCACCAAAATGGCTTGATTTGGGCTGGCGATAAGGGCGTAGCATTAACATGGATGGATGCCGTGGTACACGGATTGCCCGCTACCCCACGAACCGGGTATCAGGTTGAGATCAATGCGCTTTGGTACAACGCTATAATGACCACCATTGGGCTAGCCAAAACGTTTAAGGACAACAAGTTTGCCAGCGAGTGGGAACCACTTGCTCAACAGGTAGCAGAGTCGTTTAGAGATACATTCTGGTACGATGCCAAGCAGTACCTCGCCGATTATGTTGACGAGAAAGGACAAAATATCGATGTAAGGCCAAACCAAGTATTTGCCACATCGCTCCCATACAGCCCCATAACCGATGAAATGAAAAGGGGCGTTCTAGACGTTGTTCACCGCGAACTTTTCACGCCTAAAGGGCTAAGAACCCTTGCACCCAAAAACCCTCGATATGCTGGGAGGTACGAAGGCGATCAGGCAACGCGCGATAACGCCTACCATCAGGGTACGGCCTGGCCATGGTTACTTGGGCATTTCATTGAGGGTTACTACAAAATTCACGGCAAAACGGCCAATGCCATTGCAAAATCAGTGCTCGACTCCCTCTGCGAGGACATGTCGAAGCATGGGGTTTGCGGCATTGCCGAAGTGTATGACGGTGATCCACCTCAGCGCCCCAATGGATGCATATCGCAGGCATGGAGTGTTGCCGAAGTGCTTCGAATAAAAAGGATGTACGATAAAAACATAAAACCCTAAACAATTGGCATGAGAGTACTAATGTTTGGTTGGGAGTTCCCACCTCATATTTCGGGAGGACTTGGCACTGCATGCTTTGGGCTCACAAGGGGTTTGGCAAAGCATGATGTTGATATGGCCTTTGTTGTACCCAAGGCCTTTGGCGACGAGGATCAGTCGGCTGTTCGGCTAGTGCCTGCAGAGGATATAGATGTTAGCCATATTTCTGTCGATTTGGAGGAGTTCTGGAAAAAGATTAGCTACCTCGAGGTGGGCTCTAATCTTGTTCCCTACGTTGGCCCCGAGGAGTTTCAACGGTTGATTTCGGAAACCGAACTCGACAGGATTGAGCAGCATGAAGATAGATCATGGCATAAGTTCAAGTTTTCGGGCAAGTATGGGAGGGATCTTATGAAAGAGGTTTCGCGGTATGCCATTATTGCCGGATCTATTGCTGCCAAAGAGAAATTCGACATAATCCATGCCCACGACTGGCTCACGTACCTCGCTGGCATTACTGCCAAAATGGTTTCGGGAAAACCCTTGGTTGTTCATATTCATGCCACCGAATTCGACCGCAGCGGCGAGAATGTTAACCAAGCTGTGTACGATATCGAGAAGCAGGGAATGGAAATGGCCGATATGGTGATTGCGGTTAGCCACCTCACCCGAAGCATAGTTATTAACCGATACGGGATACCCGAGGACAAGGTGGTAACCGTACACAATGCGGTCGATTTTACCGGGAACAATCATTGTGCTGGCGTAACCAAGAATGTTCCCGAAAAGGTGGTTACCTTTCTTGGAAGAATAACTTTTCAGAAAGGGCCCGACTATTTTGTAGAGGCTGCCAGCAAGGTTTTGCAACGATACGATAACGTACGATTTGTAATGGCAGGCAGCGGCGATATGATGAATCGAATGATTAGACGTGCTGCCGAGCTGGGGATTTCGCACAAGTTTCACTTTACTGGCTTTTTAAAGGGCACCGAGGTTAACACCATGTTCGCCATGAGCGATGTGTACGTTATGCCCTCGGTATCGGAGCCTTTTGGCATAAGCCCGCTCGAAGCCATGAAGAGCAACGTTCCCGTCATAATCTCCAAGCAATCGGGGGTGGCCGAGGTGCTCAAGCATGCCCTTAAGGTCGATTTTTGGGATATTGACGCCATGGCCGATAGCATTCATGGCCTACTGAACTACGAAGCCCTATCGACATACTTTAAGCGATACGGACAAGACGAGGTTAACAACCTCAAGTGGGAGAACGCAGCCCTTGAGGTGAAAAAAGTTTACGAAATGGTTCTTAATGGGCTATAGCACCAATTCTCTAGTAAAAAAATAAAACCCTATAGTAATGAAAACAATCTGCTTCTACTTTCAGGTTCACCAGCCCTTCAGGCTTCGCAAGTACCGTTTCTTCGATATTGGGCAGTACCACAACTATTTCGACGAGTTTGCCAACCGCTCCATCATGCGCAAGGTGGCCGAAAAATGCTACCTGCCCACCAACAACCTTATGCTTTCACTTATCAATGAGTATGGCAGCAAATTTAAGATTGCTTACTCCATATCGGGTACGGCCCTCGATCAGTTTGAAATGTATGCCCCCGACGTGCTTGAAACCTTTGTGAAGCTTGCACAAACAGGTAGCGTTGAGTTTATTGCCGAAACCTATTCACACTCCCTTTCTGCGCTTAAGTGTCGCGACGAATTTGAGAAGCAGGTTGTGGCGCAAACCCAGAAAGTTGAACAGCTCTTTGGGCAAAAGCCAACCACATTCCGAAACACGGAGCTAATATACTCCGATGAGATTGGCGCTATGGTAGCCGATATGGGCTTTAAGGCCATGCTAACCGAGGGCGCAAAGCATATCATGGGATGGAAAAGCCCAAATTACCTATACACCAATGCCATAAACCCAAAGCTAAGGCTGCTGCTCAAAAACTTTCAGATGAGCGACGATATCGCCTTCCGCTTCTCGAACCGTGGGTGGGAGGAGTGGCCACTCACCACTGAGAAATATGTGCACTGGCTCAACTCAATCGACAGCAAGGATGAGATAATCAACCTATTCATGGACTACGAAACCTTTGGCGAGCACCAGTGGGCCGAAACGGGAATCTTCGACTTCATGAAGGCGCTCCCAGGGCGTGTATTCTCCGACTCGAATTTCGAGTTCCTAACCCCTGCCGAGGCAGCCAAAAAGCACCAACCTATAGCACCGCTTCATGTGCCTTTCCCTATAAGCTGGGCCGATGAGGAGCGCGACCTAACCGCTTGGCTTGGCAACGAGATGCAGGATGAAGCCTTTGATAATCTTTACGATATTATGAACAGAGTTGCAAGCATTGACGATCCTGATATTCAACGCGACTGGAAATACCTGCAAACTAGCGACCACTTCTACTACATGTGCACCAAGTGGTTTAGCGATGGCGATGTACACAAGTACTTCAACCCATACGACACACCATACGAAGCTTTTATCAACTTTATGAATGCTCTAAGCGATTTTAAGCTTAGGCTCAACAACGCCCAAGAATCAGCAGGAACTTCTGGAGTGATAAATCCCAACGATATTGACACGCTGATAAAGGACTACGAGAAAAAGATTTTGGAACTAAACAATCTCAAACAACTATCGGCTACCGAGAGCAAGCCCAAAAAACCAAGAGCATCAAAAGCAAAAACCAGCCCCGCAAAGGGAGCAGCAAGAGCAAAAAGAGAGAAGAAGTAGTTTTTATTGATGTTTTAAACGCAATGAAACACCACCACTACAATGAAAGACAAACTATTACGCCCCGACTACCTATTTGAGGTGAGTTGGGAAATCTGCAATAAGGTGGGTGGAATTCACACGGTAATATCCACCAAGGCCCTAACACTGGTGCAAGAGCACAAGAACAACTTGATACTAATTGGCCCCGACGTATGGCGCGATACTGAAAAGAACCCCGAGTTTATTGAAGATCCGCAGCTATTCGCCTCATGGCGGAACAAGGCGTCCGAGGAGGGCCTTAGGGTTAGGATTGGCCGCTGGAATATTGAGGGCAAACCCGTTGTGGTGATTGTCGATTTCACCCAATTCTTCTCCAAAAAAGACGACATCTTCAGAGAGTTTTGGGAGGATTATAAGCTCGACTCAATAACCGGCCAGTGGGACTATATTGAGCCTGGCCTTTTTGGTTATGCTGCGGGAAAGGTAATAGAAAGTTTTACCAAGTTTCAACTTACCCAGAGGCACCGAATTGTTGCCCAGTTCCATGAGTGGATGACAGGCACAGGGTTGCTGTATCTAAAAAAACATCTGCCCCAGGCAGGTAACATATTCACTACCCACGCCACGGTTATGGGTCGATGCATAGCGGGCAACAACATCCCGCTTTACGGCAACCTCAGCAAGTACAACGCCGAGCAAAAGGCCATTGAGTTCAACGTGGTCTCGAAACAATCGCTTGAAAAAATTGCGGCTCTTGAGGCCGACTGCTACACCACCGTAAGCGACCTTACCGCCCGCGAGTGCGAACAGTTCCACGGCAAAAAAGTTGACATTGTTACACCCAATGGGTTTGAGAACAGCTTTGTTCCCCAGGGCGATGAGTTTAACCTACGCCGCATAGAGGCTAAGGTTAAGTTTTATGAGGTTGCCGAAGCCCTGCTGGCTCACGATGTGGCCAAGGATGCCCTTGTGGTGGGCATAAGCGGCCGGTACGAGTTTAAAAACAAGGGCATTGATGTGTTTATTGATGCCATGGCCAAGCTAAACAATTGCAAGAACTTACAGCGCGAAGTATTGGCATTTATACTAATTCCTGGTGGTCATCATGGCCCCCGAAAGGATGTTTTCAAGAATATTCAGGAGAAGGAGAATGAGAATGTGGTGGTGCTTAGCAACACGCATATAACACACTACCTCAATGAACCCGAAACGGATCCTATTCTCAACAAGTTTAAGCATGCAGGCCTTTTTAACTCATCGAGCGACAAGGTAAAAATATTCTTCGTGCCCTGCTACCTTAATGGCAACGATGGCATCTTCAACCTTCCCTATTGGGATCTGCTAATAGGGATGGACATATCGGTGTTCCCATCGTACTACGAGCCGTGGGGATACACCCCGCTTGAAAGTTTGGCCTTTCATGTACCTACAATAACCACCACCCTTGCTGGGTTTGGACTATGGGTAAACACCTACTACTCAAAGGATCATCCGGGCATAAAGGTGATAGAAAGAACTGATGATAATGACAGCTTTGTGGTAGATGAAATATCTAAAACCATCTGTCACTATTCTACCCTTAATCTGGAAGGACAAGAAAACTACAGGAACAATGCTCTAGAAGTGTCACGAATTGCACTTTGGGAGAACCTTATTATCCAGTACAAAGAGGCATACAACATAGCCCTGCAAAAGGTTGAGCAGCGAACACAGCAATTCATGGAGCTCGATCGCGAGGAACAGCTGCCACATATCGAGAAGAAGTACCATATTAACAAGCCCAACTGGGTGAGGTTGCTTATCCAAAAAAACATCCCTGAGAAGTTGGCAGCGCTTGATGAACTATCGAAAAATCTATGGTGGTGCTGGAACCCCGATGCAACTAACCTGTTCGAATCCATAGATCCCGAGCTGTGGGATGAGTGCGAGCATAACCCAATTCAATTCCTCGACCAAATATCATTACACCAATACCTTGAGCTAGAGAAAGATGAAGCGTTTCTCGAGAAGCTGGCAAAAGTTCATAAGCATTTTAAGGAGTACATGGCCAAAAAGGTGGGACGCAAAGGGGCAAAAATTGCGTACCTAAGTATGGAGTATGGACTCCATCACAGCCTAAAGCTCTACTCAGGTGGGCTTGGAGTACTTGCCGGCGATTACCTTAAGGAGGCTTCGGATCGAAATGTTCCCATCGTAGGGGTAGGCCTTTTTTACCGATACGGCTACTTCACACAGCAGCTATCCTCCACTGGGCAGCAAGTGGCAGCATACGATCAGCAAAACTTTGCCCAAACCCTAGCTAAGCCCGTGCGCAACCAAAATGGCAAGTGGCAATCCATTGGGGTGGCCTTCCCCGGACGCACTGTAAAAGCACGTATTTGGCGTGCCGATATTGGCCGCACGGAGCTATACCTACTCGACACCGACTTTGAGGATAACAATTATGAGGATAGAGCAATTACACATCACCTGTACGGTGGCGATTGGGAAAATCGCTTTAAGCAGGAGATGATTTTGGGTATTGGAGGCGTTAGGGCTCTCGAAAAAATTGGCATACACCCCAACATATACCACCTCAACGAGGGGCATGCTGCATTTGCTGGGCTTGAGAGGCTTCGAAGCAATATGATTGAGACAAAGCTTTCCTTTGCCGAATCGATGGAGTTGATAAGAGCATCGAGCCTATTCACTACCCACACGCCGGTTCCAGCGGGTCACGACTCATTCCCCGAGGATATGCTCAGAACGTATATGGCTCACTACCCCGAAAGGCTAGGTATAACCTGGGAGCAGTTTATGGATCTGGGTAAGCTAAACCCCGGCGACGAAACCGAACGATTCTCCATGAGCTATCTCGCGGCAAACCTTTCGCAGGAGGTGAACGGCGTGAGCTGGCTGCATGGCGAGGTTAGCCGTAAGATGTTTGCCAACCTATGGCCCGGCTATTTCCCCAGTGAGCTGCACTTAGGCTACGTTACCAATGGCGTTCACTACCCCACGTGGACATCGGCAGAAGTAAGGAAACTTATTGAGGAGAAAAACGATGAGCTAGGATTCGATAACACACCGCAATGGGACAAAATATATACCGTACCCGACGCCAAACTCTGGGAAATCAGAAACCTCCTACGCCGAAATCTTTTTGATCACTTACGAACCCGATTGGTTAATCCACATATTGTGAAGTACGAAAGCCCACGTAACGTGGTTGAGATACAGGAGAAGATGAGAGACGATGTGCTTACCATTGGGTTTGCACGCCGGTTTGCAACCTACAAAAGGGCGCACCTACTAATCCGCGATTTGGAAAGGCTTAGCAGTATTGTGAACAACGAGGATATGCCCGTCCAGCTCCTGTTTGCAGGCAAAGCACACCCCAACGATAAGGCTGGTCAGGATCTAATCCGCCGACTGGTTGAGGTAAGCAAGATGCCTCAATTTGTTGGGAAGTTCATCTTCCTCCAAAACTACAACATGGAGCTGGCCAAGAAGATGGTTCAAGGTGTCGACATTTGGCTAAACACACCTACCCGCCCGCTCGAAGCTTCAGGCACAAGCGGTATGAAAGCTGTTATGAACGGCAGCATGCACTTTAGCGTGCTCGACGGCTGGTGGGTTGAGGGTTATATTCCCGATACTGGTTGGGCATTGCCATTGGAGCAAACATATGCACAGCACGAATACCAAGATGAGCTGGATGCTGAGCTGATATATTCTATAATAGAGAACGAAATAGCTCCCAAGTTCTACAGCAGAAACGAGAATGATGTGCCAACGGAGTGGGTTGCATCAATCAAGAAGTCCATCGCCGAGGTGGCATCAAACTTCAGCTCCACCCGAATGATGATTGACTACGAGGACAGGTTCTACCACAAGCTTTACATTAGGCACAACAGGCTTATGGAGGAAGATTTTGAACTCGCCAAAAGGATGGCAGCATGGAAGCGAAAGATGACACGCAACTGGGAAAGTTTAGAGGTTATTACAGCCACCCAATTCGACACATCGCGACAAGCCATTGTTCTGGGGAAAGAGTACACCTCGGAAGTTGTGATTGATTTAGGCAGCCTGTCGCCAAACGAAATTGGGGTTGAAATGGTAATTGCTGAACTAGTAGAGAATGGCGATGTAACCATTAAGCACACCCAGGAGTTTGATCTTGAGAATGTGGAGGGGCAACGGGCCACATTTAAGCTTACATTTGTGCCAACGGATCCCGGAGTATTCGACTCGGGCATTAGAATTTACGCCAAGAACAACGACATGCCCCACCGTATGGACTTCACCCTAGTAAGGTGGATATAGCATATCCTAATTTTAACCCATGAAAGAAGCCGACAATATCGGCTTCTTTTGCTATTTTTGCACTCCAGAAAGTGCCTATGATCATTTACCACGACATAAATGAGGTTAACATAAGCAGTCCAGTTGTAACCATCGGTTTTTTCGATGGGGTGCACCTAGGGCATTGCGCAATAATTGACGCCGTAAAACGCCAAGCCAATGCACACAACAGGCAAAGCCTCCTAATCACCTTTTGGCCACACCCTCGCAAGGTGCTCCACAACGACGACCAGAAGCTAAAGCTACTTAGCACACTGGAAGAGAAACAGCAGCTTTTATTTGCAAAGGGTATTGATGCTGTGCTTGTAATTGAGTTTACCACAGAATTTGCCAAAACCCCAGCCATTGCTTTTATTGAGGATTACCTAGTAAGAAACCTTAGACCCTCCGCCATCGTTTTGGGTTATAACCACGCATTTGGATATAAGGGACAGGGTAACTACAACCTGCTTAAACAGCATGAGAATCATTTCGGTTACCACGCTACCCAGGTTGCCCCTGTTAGCATCGATGGGGTAAATATTAGCTCCACTAAGATACGCGAAGCGCTAGACTTAGGTAACCTCGAACACGCCAATGCAATGCTTGGCAGGCATTACAGCATAACAGGAACAATTGAAGGAGGACAGCAGGTTGGCAGAGCCATAGGATTTCCCACAGCCAATATCAGCCCCTCCGAAACATTTAAACAGGTGCCAGCCAACGGAGTATATGCCGTTTGGGTACATTACGAGGGAACCTCGTATCCCGCCATGCTGAATATTGGCATCCGTCCAACCCTTGGCGATGGTCTTGAGCGAACCATTGAGGCACATATCATTGGGTTTAGCAAGAATATCTACAACGAAGAGATAACCGTAAGATTTGTTGAAAAGATTAGGGATGAACAAAAATTCGATTCCTTGGAATCGCTAAAGGAACAGCTAAAAGCCGACAAGGAGAACGCCGTTAAACTTCTGAACGCTCATAGCAACGCCTCGTAGCTCCATTTTTTTTGATTATCTTTGCAACCATTTAGGACACAATATTGTTTCAACTTTTTGCAAACAGAACAAACACAAAATTGGATGGTAATTACTGAGCTGAATAACCCTTCGGAATTGGACAGCAACCCCAAGCTAAAAGAAGCATATCTCCAATTCGAGAAACTGCTAGTTCAATTGCGCAAGAGAGACTTGCCCAACCCAATAGTATCATCTATTAATAATGATATTGAGGAGCTAAACACAGCATACTCTGGGGACAAATTGAGGAAAATGGTAATAAAGAAACAAGCAAAAATTATTGAGCTACTTGAGAAAGAGCTGAAACTAGTTACCATAAACCATTATCGTAATTATTGGATGGCACTAGGACTTGCTGTATTTGGGCTTCCGCTTGGAGTTGTGTTTGGGGCTAGTTTCGGCAATATGGCTTTCATAGGCATAGGACTTCCAATTGGGTTGGTTATAGGAATGGCAGTTGGCACTGGAATGGACAAAAAAGCACTTGAAGAAGGAAGGCAACTCGACCTGGAAATAAACCAATAAAAACTGAGGTTTTTAAGGTGAGGTTGGGCTTACCCCGCGCAATACATTACAATGAATTAAAACAAATAATTATGAACAAAACTATCACAGAAACACTTCCATACAAGGTGAAGGACATTTCGCTGGCCGACTGGGGCAGGAAAGAGATTAGCATTGCAGAAAAGGAGATGCCAGGGCTTATGGCCATCAGAAATAAGTATTCCGCCGAAAAACCTCTGAAGGGGGCAAGGGTTTCTGGCTCGCTACACATGACCATACAAACCGCCGTGCTAATTGAAACCCTAGTGGAGCTGGGTGCCGATGTGCGTTGGGCAAGCTGCAACATATTCTCAACTCAAGATCACGCCGCTGCAGCAATTGCGGCTGCTGGTGTTCCCGTATTTGCATGGAAAGGCGAAACGCTGGAGGAGTACTGGTGGTGTACCAAACAAGCGCTATCATTCCCCGGCGATAAGGGGCCGCACCTAATTGTTGACGATGGCGGCGACGCAACCCTGCTAATCCATATGGGCTGCAAAGCAGAGGATGATCCCAGCACCATTGAACGCGAAGGGGAGAGCATTGAGGAGAAAGAGATTCTTAAACTATTGAAGCAAACCCTAACTGAGGACAACCAAAAATGGCATAAGCTAGCCAAGGAGTGGAAAGGCGTATCGGAAGAGACCACCACAGGTGTTCATCGCCTATACCAAATGATGGAACGAGGCGAACTGCTGGTACCGGCCATTAACGTAAACGACTCGGTTACCAAAAGCAAGTTCGACAACCTTTACGGCTGCCGCGAATCGCTTGCCGATGGCATTAAGCGCGCCACCGATGTAATGATTGCCGGCAAGGTGGTAGTTGTACTTGGCTACGGCGATGTGGGCAAGGGATGCGCCAAGAGCATGCGCGCATACGGAGCAAGGGTTATTGTAACCGAAATTGACCCCATCTGCGCCCTACAAGCTGCCATGGAAGGCTTTGAGATTAAGCCCATCGAAGAGGCTCTTGATGAGGGGAACATCTACGTTACATCAACCGGAAACCGCGACGTAATCACCCTTGAGCATCTTTTGAAGATGAAGGATCAGGCCATTGTGTGCAATATTGGTCACTTCGACAACGAGATACAGGTTGAAAAGCTAAACAACGCCCCCGGCGTCCGCAAGGAAACCGTTAAGCCACAGGTCGACCAGTACTTCTTCGAGGATGGACGCTCCATCTTCATTCTGGCCGAAGGCCGATTGGTAAACCTTGGCTGCGCCACTGGCCACCCAAGCTTCGTGATGAGCAATAGCTTTACCAACCAAACCCTCGCCCAGCTAGAGCTATGGCAAAAAGACCTGGCTGTGGATGTTTACCGACTACCCAAGCACCTCGACGAGGAGGTGGCTCGCCTGCACCTTGAGCAGCTTGGCGTTAAGCTTACTAAGCTTACCCAGGAACAAGCCGACTATATTGGCGTTAAGGTTGAGGGGCCATACAAGCCCGAGCACTACAGATACTAATCGTATTAACTCAATATCAAAACGAGGTTGCCCACTTCATACGGACAACCTCGTTTTTAAATTTTGAAGATTATGCAGAGCGATATAAAAGCAGCGCTAGAGGTGCTTCGAAATGGCGGGCTTATCCTCTATCCTACCGACACCATTTGGGGAATAGGCTGCGATGCAACCAATGCAGATGCGGTGGAAAGATTATCGAACCTAAAGCAGCAGAAAAGCGGTAAAAATATGCTTGTGCTTATTGAGAATCCAAATATGCTTAATATTTACCTCGATGAGGTACCCGAAATTGCTTGGGACTTGATTGAGGTTACCGACAAACCGCTAACAATAATCTACCCCAAAGCCAAGAACTTTGCACCAAACCTAATTGCTGCCGATGGCAGCATAGGCATTCGAGTGGTAAGGCACACCTTCTGCGAACGATTAATTCAAGCTTTTCGAAAACCCATTGTTTCCACGTCGGCAAATATCTCGGGGCAGGTATTTCCGAAATCATTTGCCGATATTGCACCCGAAATTAAAGCGGGAGTCGATCTTATTGTGCCACATATTTACGAGGAAAGCAAAAGTCCTGTTCCCTCGAGTATAATACAGCTTGGTTTGGGGGGCGAGGTAAAGATTATTCGGGAGTAAGCATCTACACCAAGCAAACATCTTAAAAGCATAACAATGAGCTACCAATATAATCATACCCATCCAATTCAAATAAGGTTTAACGATATTGATATGCTTGGGCACACCACCAACTCAGTGTATATGCAGTACTTCGACTTAGGCAGGCTACACTACTTTACCGATGTGCTTAGGGAGCGAATGGACTGGCAGGACGAAGGCTTGATTTTAGTTAGCATTAACATAAGCTACCTAGCCCAAACCAAGCTATACGACGAGCTGGAGGTTAGAACCAAGGTAACCAAGCTGGGCAACAAGAGCCTTGAGATGCATCAGCAGATATACAACAAGACAACGAATGAGGTGGCAGCCGAAGGAAAATCCACTATGGTAGGGTATAGCGGCAGTAAAGAGCAAAGCATAGCCGTGCCCACACGGTGGCGTGAGCAATTTGCCAATTTCGAGAAGGATATTGATTTGTAGCCTACAGATCGGCAATGCCCTCGGGCAACTCCATGATAATGGATCTGGAATCCTCGTCAATCTCAACAATCAGGTCGGGTGAGGCCGGTATAAGCAACTCGTTGCCCGATGCTGTTTGCAGCTCAAACACCAGGTTACCTGCATAATCCTGCAGCACCTCAATGGTACCCAGCTGAACCCCGCGACTGGTAATCACCACAAAGCCAACCAAATCGTCAAGAGTTAGCTCATCACTCGAGCTAGACGATTTTACCTCGGCCATAATCTTTAGGCCAACCAGTTCATCTGCTTGCTGGATTGTATCTATTTCATCGAGAATAATAAGCGATGAGTTTGCCCCCTTCATCCGAAGAGATTGTATAAAAAAAGGAATCGGTATTCCGTCGATTACGAGGAATACCGATTCAAGATTGTGGTCTTCAGGATAAAAGTCGTTGGACCAGCTAACCTGAAGTTCGCCGTTTACTCCGTGAGTTTTTTGTATTTTACCAATCTCAGTAAGGTGAGGTTGATTCATACGGGATATCCCTACTCTTGAGGAGTTTCTGTTTCCGCTTCAGCATCTGCTGCAGCCTCGGGCTGCGCTTCGGCCTCTTCAGCAGGTGCTTCATCAGCTGCTTCCTCGGCGGCAGCGCCAGCCTCTTTAGCAGCTAGCTCTGCTTGCTTCTTAGCGATTTCTTGAGCACGAGCCTCACGAATTTTGGCCTCAGCCTCCATACGCTTAGCGGTGTCGTCCTGTTCGCCTTTGGCGAGACGATCCTTCTTGGCTTGAACTTTCGCTTCTTTCTCCTTTACCCAAGCCTCGAATTTCTCCTCAACTTGCTCAGGGGTTAAAGCTCCTTTTTTCACTCCTTCGAGCAGGTGTTTCTTCATCATCACACCTTTGTACGATAGGATAGCCCTTGTTGTGTCGGTAGGTTGAGCGCCTTTCTGCAGCCAATCCAATGCCCTATCAAAGTTTAATTCAATAGTAGCAGGATCAGTTGTGGGATTGTACGAACCAATCCTCTCAATGAATCTGCCATCCCGTGGCGCCCTGCTATCCGCCACCACTATGTGATAGAAAGGTGCTCTCTTTCTACCGTGGCGGCTAAGTCTGATTTTTACAGGCATACTTAAACGCTTTTTTAGTTTAACCTACATTAATTTTGCGGGGCAAAGGTAATAGTTTTTTGTTAACTATCAGCAAGTTTTAAATGGCAAAACAAAAAAATGTGATGGGCTGATTACAGAAACCTTGGTTAAGTTGAGACTGTTTCTCAACTCAATAAATACTAGTAGGCTCATGCCAAAATATTTGGTGGTTAAGTTTTTTGTCTTTGCTGGCCACACATGTAAGCACCTTAACAATTCCAAGACCGGCAAAAAGCAGCCAGACGCTGGAATGTTAGGGTGTTCAGTACAAAACCTGAAATCCTCATCTCAAAGGACGAGGCAAGCTGTCCGACGCTTCCTGTCAGTCATTCAAATGTTTTATAAAAAAACATACCCTAGGCTACCCATTCAAATCATGTCTACTCTGCAAAATAAGCTCAACTAATACTCAAGCCAAGCAATTAAACTAAAAGAATTTGCATACGAAATAGCCATTGCAGCAACGGAGTTGTATACTAATTTAGATAGAAACAAACTCAATGATTCTTACCCTTTTCCTTATCACGGTTGAACATTAGGGCTAAATATTATTTTGAGGTGCTGGAGAAGAGTTATTACCTTTGGGTATGGAAACACAAGAAAGCCTAAAGGCCTTATTGTCGGTATTTTTTCCTGAGGAAATCATACTGCACTTTTCAATAACAA
>Ga0334893_1000347_pt1 | contig 68506 bp, 58 predicted proteins | sample GraSluR3_MG_5_FD_207218 | JGI IMG/M metagenome (GOLD analysis project Ga0334893, IMG submission 207218) | Sludge microbial communities from methane-producing bioreactor in Wageningen University, Netherlands - Granular Sludge_09_05-R3 | ecosystem: Engineered > Bioreactor > Anaerobic >...
GCCGGTTTAAAAACTGCTTGGCATTGCAATAACCTATTCCTAGCTTCTTTCCAAGTACATCTCTTCTAAAGCTGGCATTTTCCACTCCTACTAAATCATACCTTAGCATATCAGCCTGGGTAAACTCATTTCTCTTATCCACGTCTTCATATCTAACTTTTTTAAGAGCCTGTATTATGCTCTCTGGTGAAGCATTTTCAATACCTATATCGTCATTTTTTAGCCCAGCTTCTTTTGATATAAAAGCATGCTTGCAATTTCCTACTAGCTTTGTTATTTTGTCTCTTATTCGCTCTCCGGCATAGTCTGGATCAGTAAGCACTATTATGCCTCTTTCCTTGTGAGCCTTTATTATTCTTTCAACTACTCCTTTTGGAAAACCGTACCCATTTGTAGCTATAACTTCAGCATCTACCGCTTTTTTTACTGCTGAAATGTCATCTTTACCCTCTACTACTATTACTTCTTTAATCATTATCTCAATCCTTTATAAATCACATATTATATTTTATCGTATTAATCATAATATCACGAGGAAAAAGCTGAAGCAAATTTTTCTTGCTGCAAAAAATAAATAATCCTAAATATAAGCCCTATTATCTAAAAAACTTAAATTAACTTATCCTCTGAGTTATTTTACATTTTTTAGGGTATATAATTAAAAGATTAAAAGGAGGTGCACTATTATGCCTAGCATTCTAGCATTTTTCAACGAAAACAAATCAGCTCACAACTGCATGCTCGAAGTCAAAAAGAATATCAAACAGAGTACTCGTGTCTATACTGTCGCTCAACACGAGTATAAAGAAACAAATCAAGATACTCATTTCGCACAGGAAAAAGCTCAAAAATCTAAAATAAGCACCAAAGTAGGGGGTATTTTAGGTCTATTGGTGGGAATTGCATTCGCTGTAGCTGTAGAAGTAGATTTATTTTCTTCTATGAGCACTTTTGCAGGAGTCTTTTTCATAGTAATAGCAAGCGCTGCAGCTGGAAGTTTAATCGGTATTTTTGTTCTTTCAGCAACTGATAAGATATCTAAAAAGAATTCATCTTATAAAGAAGAGCGTGGCGAGCTTATATTAATTGTAGAAAATCCTGGTGAAGATAAGGATAAAATCGTTGCTATCATCGAAAAATACAATCCTGATAAAATCAAAGTTTATTAATACTAAAAACATCAAAATTAAATTGAACTTTACTTCATAAAAAATAGCTTATTAAAGCTTATGTAAAGTCATAATTAAAAATCCTAGATTACTCATTACAAATAAAGTTTGTAGATGATGATAATCTAGGATTTATTTTAGGCTATTTTACAAACTTATATTAAAAAACTTAATGGCATTTTCCATAGTAATCTCAGCTATTTTATCCACTGATATTGCTCTTAGATTAGATAATTCTTCTGCTACATATTTAACTTTAGCTGGGTCATTTCGTCTTCCTCTAAATGGCTCTGGAGTAAGATATGGTGCATCTGTTTCTATGAAAATCTTATCTAGTGGCATATTTCTAGCAACCTCTTTTAGCTTGTGGCTCTTTTTAAAGGTAAGAGGACCAGCAAAGGAAAGATGACAGCCTAGCTTAAGATAAAGCTCAGCCATTTCCATGCTTTGACTAAAGCAATGAAGTACGCACCCTATATCCTTTTTATATTCCTTTAAGATTTCATAAGTCTCCATAGATGCATCTCTAGAGTGAATTATTATAGGTAGATTTACTTTATTTGCAAGCTCAATCTGCTTTATAAAAAACTCTCTTTGGAGCTCTCTAGGAGAATTATCATAATAATAATCCAGTCCAATTTCGCCTATAGCAACCACCTTTTCGTGCTTTGCCATCTGCTCAAGCTCTATCAAATCTTCTTCTTTTATATCCTTTACATCATGAGGATGAATTCCCACAGCAGCGTAAATGAAATCATATTTCTCTGCTAGCTTTATAGCCGCTCTTGAGGTTTTCATATCTGCTCCTGGATTGACAACAAGCGATACATTTTCTTCTTTTAATTTTTCGATTAAAAGCTCTCTATCTTCGTCAAATCTCTCATCATCCAAATGTGCATGTGTATCAAAAAGTTTCATTTATCTTACCTCTACTCCATCTTCTATACCTTCTGCTTGAATTACTACTAGCTTAGAATCGTCATCTGTAGCAGCAGAAAGTATCATTCCCTGTGATTCTATACCTCTTAACTTAACTGGCTTTAAATTTGCAACTATTACTACATTTTTTCCTACTAAATCTTTTGGATCATAAAATTTAGCTATTCCAGATACTATCTGTCTTATTTCTGAGCCCACCTGAATCTTAAATACAAGAAGTCTATCTGCTTTTGGATGCTTAGATGCTTCTAGCACCTTACCTACTCTTAGCTCCATCTTAGCAAAATCATCTATAGTTATTTCATCCTTGTGAATGATTTCCTTAGTTTCTACTTCTTCCTTTACAGGCTCCTCAGTTTTAGGTTTAAACATACTTTCCATAACCTCTAGCTCTTTTTCAATATCTAGTCTAGGGAAAAGTATCTCTCCTTTTGCGACTTTTGTTCCTGGCTTTAAGCCTCCAAAGCTAAGAGCACTTTCATAAGTTCGAATTTCTTCACCAGCAGAAAGCTGGTCAAATATTTTTTTAGCAGTGATATGAAGCAGTGGGCTTATCATAACTGTTACAAGTCTTAATGCTTCTGCTAGGTTATATAAAACAGTATCAAGCTCATCTTTTTTAGTTTCATCCTTAGCAAGTACCCATGGCATAGTTTCATCCACATATTTATTGCTTCTTCTTACTATCTTCCAAATTTCCTCTAAGGCTTCATTAAACTGCATTCTGTTCATTGCATCGTCGACTTTGGCTGGCATAGACGAAGCAACCTGCTTTAGCTCAGCATGAACTGAGTCAAATACCTTTGGCTCTGGAACTATGCTGTCATTGTATTTTTCTATCATAGATACTGTTCTAGAAAGCAGATTTCCAAGGTCATTTACTAGGTCAGAATTTATACGAGTTAAAAAGTTTCTGTTTGTGTAGTTACCATCCTGCCCAAAAGTAAACTCTTTAAGAAGGAAGTACTTAAGAGCATCTATCCCATATCTTTCAATTATAGGCTCAGGATAAACAATGTTTCCTTTTGATTTACTCATCTTATCTTCTGAGAAAAGTATCCAGCCATGTCCATACACCTTGTCTGGAAGAGGAAGATCTAAAGCCATGAGTAGAGCTGGCCAAATTATAGTATGAAAACGTACTATTTCTTTTCCTACTATTTGCATATTAGCAGGCCAGTATTTTTCCATAAGACTTTCATCCTCAGAAAGATATCCAAGTGCAGTAATATAGTTGCAAAGTGCGTCTATCCATACGTAAATAACATGCTTGTCGTCAAAAGGCACTTTTATTCCCCAGTCAAATGTAGTTCTAGATACTGATAAATCATCTAGCCCAGCATTTATGAAGTTGTTTAGCATCTCATTTTTTCTAGACTCAGGAAAGCAAAAATCTGGATGAGAATTATAATAATCAACTAGTGGCTGTTGGTATTTTGATAATTTAAAGAAATAAGAGCTTTCCTTTTTCTTTTGAACCTCTCTTTTGCAATCTGGACAAAGGTGCTCTTCTCCTACCTGTGTGTCTGTCCATAGACTTTCACAAGGAACACAGTACCAACCTTCATATTCTCCTAAATAAATATCTCCTTTATCGTAAAGCTTTTGAAAAATCTTTTGAACTGCTTTTTCATGTCTCTCATCTGTAGTTCTTATAAAATCATCATAGGAAATTTCCATAGTTTCCCACAGTTTCTTGATATCCGCAATCATACCATCTAGATATTCTTTAGGTTTCATTCCCTTTTCAGCAGCTGTCTTTTGGATTTTTTCTCCATGCTCATCAGTTCCAGTTAGAAAGCGTACATCAAAGCCTGTAAATCTCTTATATCTAGCAATAGCATCAGCTGCTACTGTAGTGTAGGTATGACCTATATGAAGTCTTCCACTAGGATAATATATAGGCGTAGTTACATAAAAGGTTTTATTTGACAAAACAATCACTCCCATCATCTAAAGTATATAAAAATTATCATACAATAAGCAAAAATTTATGTCAATCTAAGCCTTGTAAACTAAGCCTTGGAACCCTTATTTTAAGCCACTTTATCGTTAAAGAATAAACAATTGATTTTATTATTGTCTTTATTCTAAATACTGATAAAATTAGATTATACCCTATTAAACTTAGGTACTATGAAATATATAAAGATAGTATCTTCGATAGAAACTTGTTACATCCACAATAAATCAAAGGACGTGTTGATCATATGAGAAATTTGACAATGCTGACAGACTTATACCAGCTGACTATGATGAATGGATATCTAAAATCCAATATTCATGAAGATATACTGGTATTTGATATGTTTTTCAGAAAAAATCCTAGCTCTGGAGGCTATACTATAATAGCTGGCATAGAACAGGTAATCGATTACATGGAAAATTTACATTTTTCCGATGAAGATATTAATTATCTTAGAAGTTTAAAATTATTTGATGAAGATTTTTTAAACTATTTAAAAAACTTTAAATTCACTGGAGAAATATACGCAGTTAGAGAAGGTACTATTATGTTTCCTAATGAGCCTATATTTAGAGTAAAAGCTCCAGCAATCCAAGCTCAACTAATAGAAACTGCAATACTAAACATGATAAACTTTCAATCTCTTATCGCAACAAAAGCTTCTAGAGTATGTTTTAGTGCAAAAGGTGACCCTGTTATGGAATTTGGATTAAGAAGGGCTCAAGGTCCAGATGCTGGTCTTTATGGTGCTAGAGCTGCAGTTATAGGCGGATGTGTAGGTACATCAAACGTTCTTACCGGTCAAGAATTTGAACTTCCAATACTTGGAACTCATGCTCATAGCTGGGTACAAAAATTCCCAACTGAACTAGAAGCATTTAGAGCCTATGCAAATACATATCCCGACAAAACAATGCTACTTATAGATACTTACAATACTTTAGAAAGCGGGCTTCCTAATGCTATAAAAGTCTTCGATGAATTAAGAGCAAATGGTCACGAACCAGTTGGTGTTAGAATAGATTCAGGTGATTTAGAGTATCTTTCTAAGGAAATCAGGAAAATCTTAGATGATGCTGGTTACCCTAATGTAAAAATAACTGCATCAAATGACCTGGACGAATATGCCATAACTACATTAAAATCTCAAGGGGCTAAAATCGATATTTGGGGTGTAGGGACAAAACTAATAACTTCTAGTGACTGGCCATCACTTGGTGGGGTATACAAACTTAGTGCAGCTGTGGAAAACGGTAAACTAGTTCCAAAAATCAAAATTTCAGAAGATCCACAAAAAATAAACAATCCAGGCTATAAAAAAGTGGTCAGAATTTACAACAAGACAACTAATAAAGCTGAAGCCGACTTAATGCTATTGGCTGATGAAGTAATAGATGAGACAAAGCCCTTAAAAGTATTTCACCCAATTTATACTTGGAAAACAAAAATTTTCTATAATTACTATATAAGAGACTTACTAGAGCCCCTTTATATAGATGGAAAACTCCAAGCAAATAGATATAAAGTTAAAGAAATAAAAGAATATGTAAAAAAAGAAAAAGATTCTTTCTGGCCACAATACTTAAGAATAACTTCTCCAGAAAGATATAAGGTAGATTTATCTCAGAATTTATGGGAACTTAAAAATGAACTTATTGAAATAAGAAAAAAAGATCAGCAATAGTAAAAATTCAAATCTATAAAATACTATACTTTATAAATTGCTTTTCTAAAAAATAAATCCTAGATTATTACGTCTACAAGCAGTTACTTATAGATGATTGTAATCTAGGATTTTTTATGAATAATTTTAAAATTATATAATTTAATATACAAGGGGCATTTCTAATTTCTTACTTACCAAATGCACCTTCCCAGTCTTGCATGAATTTCTCGATTCCGATGTCAGTAAGAGGATGCTTTGTCATTTGCTTTAAAACTCCAAATGGAATAGTTGAAATATGGGCTCCAGCTAAAGCTGCGTCAGTAACGTGCATTGGGTTTCTGATACTTGCAGCAATCACCTCAGTATCATAGCCATGAATATCAAATATATCTACTATATCTCTAACCAAATTCATACCTTCAGTTCCTATATCATCTAGTCTTCCTAGAAAAGGACTAACATAAGTGGCTCCTGCTTTAGCAGCTAGTAGAGCTTGATTAGCTGAAAATACTAAAGTAACATTGGTCTTAATGCCTTCCTTTGAAACAACCGATACTGCTTTTAGGCCATCTACAGTCATAGGAATTTTTACAACTACATTTGGATGAATTTTAGCTACATCTCTAGCCTCTATAATCATCTTTTCTGCTTCTAGTGATATAACCTCTGCCGATATAGGCCCGTCTACTATAGCGCATATTTCCTGAACCACTTCATTGAAATCTCTTTTTTCTCTGGCTACAAGCGAAGGATTTGTCGTAACCCCATCTACAATTCCCCAACTAGCAGCTTCTTTTATTTCTTCTACATTTGCTGTATCTAAAAATATCTTCATCTTCTCCCTCCTATATCTTAGTAGTATTCCATACTCACCATAATTCTACTTGCATCAATACCGCCTAAGCGCTCAATCCCAACTATAGTAACCTCATCACCCTTGTAAATCTGTCTTGACCTTAAAGTATTTCCAGTTTTAATATCTTCTATCATAGTACTGTTGTCGTAATAAACTTTTATGGCATTTCCTACAGAATCTTTAATTTCAATAATTCTATCTCTATCATCGTGAAATACAACTTTTCCTACATACATAGATTGCCTATAGCTTCCATCAGCAGAAATTTCTTCTATAGTATTTCCATCTAGATATACATCCACTTCATAACCTAATTTAAGATCATTTACTGATGAGCGTCTCCCATCAATTCTTACTTGAGTATCTATATTTACATCTAATACATACTCTTTATTGTCAGAATCAGTTACTATTATCTGGGTTTTTGATACTCCTATTAAGATTTGTTTTATTACACCATTTCTTATTCTAGATTTTACACTTTGAGCCTCTATAGATGTAATTTTACCATTTTGCATTACTGCTGAAATTTCATCATTTAATCCTAGCTCTGTTAAGTTATATATTCTTCTACCATTTTTAGTAATTAAAACATCTTCAGAAACTTCGTATTTATTTTCTCTATTATTTTCTTCTATAACTAAACTACTATTTCTAATATCTGCTAAAATACCAGATATAGTTTTGTTAGATGAATAAGCTTTAATTTCAGTAGCTTTTCCAGATAGAACAAATATCTCTATTTGGTCATTGGTTTTAATCTCAGATAAATCAACATTTTGTCCATCTAGAGTTACTTTTGTAGTCATATCATATACATAACTTTGGACATGTCCATCAGATAGCAGCTGAATAGTAGTGCCCATTCCAGTTCCACTAAATATTCCCGTAACCTTCTGTTCTTTGTCTGCTATTATTATATTTCTTGCTTTATTACCTTCTTCATAAAGAACTTTGACCTTATCTTTAATTTTTAAATCTGAAAGATTAGCAGATGAGTTTCCTATTTTTATTTGAATTAAATCATTATTATTACCGAATGAGTGAAATACTCCTGATGCAGATGAAATAGTAAAACTAGTATAATCGCCTACAGAAGTTACAAGCTCAACTGTCCCATCCATTACACTAAGAGAATTATTAACTACAGCCTGAGTTCCTGTAGACGGAATAGAAGTATTTGTATTTCCATCTATTACGTTATTATTATTCACTTGAACAGTATCATTATTTATATTCGGAGATATTTGACTAGCATACTGATATGCATTGGCAAGCATTACAGCCATTTCTGCACGAGTTACTGGTCTTTGGGCTCCAAAATTACCATTTTGATCTCCACTTTCACCTATGATACCTTTTTTTATAAGTATATCTATATATGGTATAGCCTGTGGTGGAATCGACTGAATATCTTTGTATTTTAAGACAGCAGTTTTTCCAAGTTCAGATTCCCAGTTTAATGCTCTTACCATATAAACCATAACTTCATAACGCAGAGCATTATTTTGAACATTATTTTGAGTTTGATTCATTATTTTTGATAAAAAATCATCTGTCCCTGGTATTATATTGTTTTCTATAGCAAAAACTATATATGGCCATGACCAGTCTGGAATCTTATAGCTAACTAACTTTCCTTCCCAGGCACTCTTTTGTGATGCGTAAACCTGATTGATTTGATTTACGCTAAACATTTTGCTTATCATTATTATAGATTCTAACCTGCTTACAGACTTATCTGGTTTAAAACTTCCATCTTCATATCCACTAATAATTTGCTTTTCCTTTATGTTTTGAACATAGCTTTCAGCCCAGTGTTTTGACATATCAGTGTAAGATGCTGCAAAAGACATTGCAAAATTCGAGAATAGCATTGCACTACAAATCAGTATCGAGGCTGTTTTTTTTCCACTTGTCATAATTACCCCTCCTCTAAGTTCAATTAAGATTCAACCCTAATTTAATTATTAAATATAATTATAATGTAAAAATATTTCTCTTAGACTACAATTCTATTACATATTGCTGTTAACAGTAGTCTTCATATATTCTAAGAATTCATCTCTTAGTTCCGGATTCTTAAGCGCAAAATCTACTGTAGCTTCTAAAAAACCTAATTTATCCCCTACATCATAGCGTTTACCTTCGAATACATAGGCATACATAGCTTGATTCTTGCACAGAGTTTTTAATCCATCTGTAAGCTGAATCTCTCCATTTTTGCCTGGCTTTGTATTTTCTAATATATCAAATATTTCTGGAGTTATTATATATCTTCCAAGGATTGCTATATTTGATGGAGCGGTTTCTATATCTGGTTTTTCTATTAAATCCTTAACCTTATAAATTCCGTTTTCTATATATTTTCCCTCGACGATTCCATACTTGTCAACATCCTCATTTGCTACCTGCTGTACTCCTAGAATTGTAGTATGGTATTCCTCGTAGGCTTCTATAAGCTGTTTTAGACATGGCTTCTCTGCATCTACTACATCATCGCCAAGCATAACCGCAAATGGCTCATCCCCTATAAAGCTCTTCGCACAGTGAATCGCATGCCCTAATCCATTAGGCTCTTTTTGCCTTATATAATGTATATTAATCATATTGCTTATATTTCTAACCATTTCAAGTAAATCTTGCTTTCCTTTTTGTTCTAATTCTAGCTCTAATTCCACAGATTTATCAAAATGATCTTCTATTGATTTTTTATTTCTTCCAGTAATGATAAGAATCTCTTTTATACCTGAAGCTACTGCTTCTTCTATTATATATTGCAGGGTTGGCTTATCAACTATAGGGAGCATTTCCTTTGGCTGTGCTTTAGTCGCAGGTAAAAATCTAGTCCCAAGTCCCGCAGCCGGTATTATAGCTTTCTTCACAGTCTGCATAATATCCTCCGTATTTTATTAATATTTTCAATATGTTTATATCCATATCTTTAATATTATATCACATTTTTATGTAGTTTACTTTTTAACCAACCTTTTTGAACTTTCATGCATATACACTTGTGAAAGGAGGGAGTTAAATGATAGAAAAAATTTCAATGCCAAGCTCAATCAGACTTAAGTATCTTATAGGTGTAGATACAGATGGAAAAGACATGTTTAAAACCAGAAGTATAAACAATATAACTTCATCTGCTACTGATGAAATTGTCTATGGCTTAAAAGCTATGCTTGAGGAAGTTCAAAACTCACCAATTTCAGAATTCAAAAGAATTGAAACAAGTAAACTAACAGAAATCTAAAAGGAGGTAAATCATGAATACTACACTAAACTTAGTATTTGAAAAAGCTAGTGGTAAAAAGCACACTATGAAAATTGCTGATGCAAAACTCAGCCAAGACCCTGTTAAAGTCAAAGCTTTGATGGACTATATAGTAGATAATAATCTAATCTACGTAAAAGATGATGCTATAGTTACTGCTTTAGAAGCTAATCTTCAAAATGTTACAGAAAGTCCAATTGAATTATAAGTAATCAAAAAAGTGGTGCAATGCACCACTTTTTTTATGCTTGTTCGTTTGCTAGTTTTTTCTTATTTTTTCTATTTCCAAATTTTGATTTTAGATTTTTAAATCTCCTGCTTACTCCATCAAAAACTGTGTATACTACAGGTATAAACGATAAAGTAAGGACGGTTGATAGTGAAAGTCCACCTACCACTACTATAGCTAGAGGCGCTATAGTGTTTGAACCTTCTCCAAGCCCTATAGCCATAGGTAAAAGTCCAAGAACTGTAGTAAGAGTAGTCATCATGATAGGACGGAATCTATCTTTACCTGCCTTAATTATAGCATCATTTCTTTCCATTCCTTTTGCTCTTAGCTGGTTGATATAATCTATAAGCACGATTGCATTATTAACAACTATACCTGCTAGCATTATAATTCCTATAAATGCAGGTAGCGAAAGTGCTTTCCCTGTTATAAACAACCCTATGAATCCTCCTGAAAGTGCAAATGGAACACTTAGCATTACAGTGAATGGATGAAGCAAGGATTCAAACTGAGAAGCCAATATCATATATACAATTATAAGTGATAATAAAAGTGCTAGAACTAGACCTGAAAATGCTTCAGCCATCTGCTCTTGCTCACCACTAAATTCATATGAATAGCCATCAGGCAGCGGATATTTTTCAAGCTCTTTTTCTATATCTGCAACTACAGAACCTAGGTCTCTATCAGTAATATCTGAGTTTACGCTAATAGTTCTAACTTGATTTGCTCTAGCAATTTGAGTAGGAGAATTATCAAACTCAATATCAGCAATCTGACCTACTGTAACTTTCTTCCCAGATGCAGTAAATATTTCAATTTGCTTCATGTTTTCTATTGAGCTTCTTGTTCCTTCATCTAGTGATATAACTACATCAATCTCATCCTCACCAGTTTTTAAGGTAGTTGCTTTTACCCCTTCAATAGAAGCTTTAAGTCCATTAGCTACTTCTGCTACGCTTACACCATACATAGAGGCTCTATTTCTATCAACAATTATTCTAGCTTCAGGTTCTCCTTCTTCAACGTCTAGTTTAACTTCAGTAGTACCTGGAACATTTCTTATGATATCTCTAAATGCTAATCCAAGATCTTCTAAGGTTTCAAGATTGTCCCCTTTTATAACAACGCTAATCGGACTTCCTTGACCTCCTCCACCACCAGACATAGAAGAACTTTCGTTAACTTCTATCTTAGCTCCTGGTATCAATTCAACCTTCTTACGAACCTCTTCTACAATATCCTTTGTAGCTCTATCTCTTTCATCACTATCTTTTAGATTAACACTTACTTGAGATGAATTGGTTGCCGATAATGAAAATTGATTCCCCGTACTTCCAATATTTGAAAACACATCGTCTTTTTCAGGTATTTCATCTACTATAGCTTCGACCTTTTTAACCAAGGCGTCTGTATCCTCTAAGCTTGCTCCAAAAGGCATTTCAATATCAACTGTAAAGCTTCCTTCATCCTCAGCTGGGAAAAACTCAGACCCAACCATAGATACAAGTGCTACAGATGATATAAGTAAAGCAACAGCTAAAATTATTGAAAGCTTTCTATGAGACAGAGCAGTTCTAAGTAACCCTGAATACTTTTTAGCTACCCAGTTTATTCCATTACTAAAAATATCTAGAATTTTACCTAAACTAAATCCTTTATGCTTTCTTTTTTTCGTTTCACCGACTTTCAGTATTTTTGCACTAAGCATAGGAACTACCGTAAGTGCAACAACAAGCGATGATAAAAGTGAGAATGTAACTGTATACGAAAGCTGTTTGAATATAATCGCCGTAAATCCTTCTACGAAAACAATTGGAAGGAAAACTGCTACAGTAGTTAATGTCGAAGCAAAAACCGCCATACCTACTTGCTTGGTTCCTTCAATTGCAGCTCTTTCCATTTGATAGCCTTCTCGCTCAGCTAAACGGTAGATGTTTTCAAGCACAACAATCGAGTTGTCAACGAGCATCCCTACCCCAAGCGCCAGTCCACCAAGAGAGATAAGATTTATACTTAAATCTGCAAAATACATAAGTGCAAAAGTGGTTACTATCGATACTGGTATTGCTATACCTACAATAAATGTAGATCTTATATTTCTAAGGAAAAGGAATAAGATTATAACAGCGAGAAGTCCTCCTCCAACTGCACTAGCTACAACATTGCTTATGGATTTATTTATAAACTCACTTTGGTCCATAGCAATTTCCATATTTATATCTGGATATTCTGCTTTTAATTTATTAACTTCTAATACTACAGCTTCAGCAACCTTAACTGTATTTGCAACTGATTGCTTACTTACACTAAGAGAAATACTGCTTTCGCCATTATATCTAGACATCGAATTAATATCTTTATATTTTTCCTCAACAGATGCAACGTCATAAAGTCTTATACTCTCTCCACTTCTAAGTGTAAGCGGGATATTTCTTATTTCATCTACAGTTCTAAATTCACCTGTAGTACGTACAATGAGCTCTTGATCTCCTCTTTTAACTGTTCCTCCAGGAAGATTTAGATTTTCACTTCTAAGCACATTTTGAATCTGCGCTATGCTTAGGCCATATCCTGAGAGCTTAGCTTGATTAAGCTCAACTCTGATTTCCTTTTCTTTTCCACCAGAGGATGAAACTGAAGCAACTCCATCTAGTCTTTCTATTCTACTTGATATATCATCTTCAACTATGCTTTGAAGCTTATCTATAGGCATTTGAGACGACATACTAAGTGCTATTACTGGCATTGAGTTAGGGTCAATTTTAAGCACCATAGGAGTTCCTGATCCATCAGGCAAGGCTCCTTTTACCATATCAACTTTTTCTCTCATCTCTAGAGCTGCAAAGTCCATATTGGTTCCATATTGAAATTGAACTATTATAATTGAGCTTCCTTGTCTAGAATAAGAGCTTATTGCATCTAAATCTGAAACGGTTGAAAGCACTTGTTCTAGAGGTTTTGTTACCAGAGTTTCCATTTCCGCTGGAGCAACTCCTGAATAATCTACACTGACTATAGCTACAGGGACTTCTATTTCGGGATATAAATCCACCGGCAACCTATTTAAAGACACAAGTCCTAGAAGTACCGCTATTAGCATTAACATAACTGTTGTTACTGGCCTTTTAACCGACATTCCCGATACAAACATAATTTATTCCTCCTGCTTTACAACGCTGACTAATGCCCCATCCTCTAGGAAATTTTGTCCTTTTACAACTACTTCCATACCTTCGTTTAAGCCTTCAGTGATTTCTACCATCTTACCATTGTCTAGCCCTGTCTTTACTGAAATTAATTTTGCTTTATTCTTCTCTATAATATAAACAATTGTGTTTCCTTCTTTTACTACAACTGCCTCAGATGGAACAGCTATTACTTGGTTTCTAGACTCTGTAGCTATATTAATTTCTGCAAACATCCCTGCTTTCACTTCGCTTGGTGGGTTTGAAACTAAGATTTCCACAGGATAGGTCAAGCTTCCTTGACTTGGAGGTAGTATTTCCTTAACTTTACCTGATAAAATAGTGTCTCCTGCTGATTTAACATTAATATCCATAGTCTCTCCAACTACAAAATATTTAATTAGGTTCTCTGATACATCTACCTTCATAGTGAGATTCGCTAAATTCGAAATTTTAATTGCTGGTCCGCCTCCAAATACATTTCCTGAATTTACATTTACAGCTGTTATTGTTCCGCTTATAGGTGCTGTAACAGTAAAATCACCTAGGGCTATATTTGCATCAGAAAGGCTTCCTTTTGCTGTATCTACAGCAACTTGAGCCTGATAATACTGAGTCTTTGCCAGCTCTAAGCTAAGTGGTGAAGCTGCAAGTTCTGCTTGCTCTAGCTGAGTAAGTGGTATAGCTCCTGCATCATAAAGCTGTTTGCTTCTTTCATAATTAAGCACTGCATTATTGTATTGCTGCTCAGCTCTTTCCATAGATATTCTCGCAGTTTCTACTGCTGTTTGAGCGTTTTCCACAGCTGCCTTGGCATTTCTAACTGCTGATTGAGCATTTTGAGAATCCAAAGTAAAAAGCACTTGTCCTTTACTTACTACTTGTCCTTCTTTTACAGAAACATTTGTAACCTTGCCCATAACCTTAGGCACCACATCTACCTCGTCAGATGCCTTAAATGAACCTGATATTGTCGTTTCAACCGATATATCATCAAGCACAGACTGCATAGTTTCTACTGTTATCTTTTTTTCTTCCACTACTTCTGGTTCTGTCTGTCTACTACATCCAGATATCACAAGTGATAGCATCAAAACTCCATAAATTAAATACTTAAACCTCTTCATACATTACCTCCCGAAAATCATAATAAATATATTATGCTAAACAACTAATTCTTTCTTACCCCATTTAAAAAAATATCAATTGCTCCTTTTATATCTTCTTCTATTTCAATTCTTTCATCCCTAATTCCATGTACATGCTCTATAAAAATAACAAAAATCATACCTGAGAAGTACCTCATAGCACTTCTTGTGTTTATATCATCTCTAAATACACCACGCTTAAAAAAGTTATCAAAGGATTTAGTTAATATATCATTGACCTTTTCTCCTATTTCCTTTCTAAATAATTCCTGAATTTCATTATGAAATGAAAGCTCATTCATAAATATCATGATAATGCTCTTATGCTCCTCCATGAGTTTGTATCTATTCATTACAAGCTCATATAAAAATTTTTCTATGGAGTCGTCCTTATGTTTCTCAGATAAATCAACTAGAGGCTTAATCGCAATGTCTTCTGCAAACATTTCTATTCCATAAGTTGCTATATATAAGAGCAAATCTTTCTTAGTTGCGAAATATCTGAAAATAGTACCTTCAGAAACTTCAGCTTTTTTTGCTATCTCACTAGTAGATGTAGCAGAATATCCTTTCTCACAAAACAATTCACAAGCTGCAGATGATATTTTCAATTTCGTCTGCTCCGATTTTTTCACTTAATCAACTGCCTTTCTATACAGATATAACTATTAAAGTCCACTAAGTAATATCTAGCTATCAATATTTCTATAAGTCCTCAGTAGATTATAAATAAAAATAAGTGAGCACTCACTTATTTTTAAAATTACTTTTTTATTCTACACCACATTGAGCTGACTATCAATAGGAAAATCACATAATTAATGCAATTCTAATGTTAAAAAAGAATAACAAAAATAAATTGTCTAAAAATAGCTTATTATAGTACTTTTTACCAAAAAAACTTCCAAATAATATAATGTAAGTTTAATTACACTATCTATTTGGAAGTTTTTTTATTCAAAATTGCTTATTATTTACTAATCCTGAAATTTAAAATTATTTTGAAATATACACTTTTACAAATTCTTCATATGAAATTGCTGTCATTGCAAAAGTTTTCTTACCATTAGAAGAAGTATCTTTTAATAGAATGATTTTCCTTCCATTATAAGTAAGCTCTTCCATATTAAAACTGCCACTTAATAAATCAGAATCAATAGTGACTGAATTTCCATTAACCGTATATGTTCCCGTTCCTGTAGCAGCCGATGTAATGCTTTTAATATCAGCCGTCATAGAGCTATTAAACTGAATTGCAAAGCGATGCTCATCTAGATTCTCCGCCACATAAGTGCCTGCTAGTGCATTTGATTTTGGAGCAGTGTCTTTTGCTGGCGCTGTAATCTGAGGAATATTAGGAACTGTAGGCGGAACAACTGGATCTACTACCGGAGGAAGAACTGGGTCTATCCCTGGTAGGCTAGGATCAAAAATATCAGGGGCTAATCCTGTAGATATATACGCCGCATAGTTTACTCCATCCCAATCTACACTAGAACCCAAATACGACGAAACAAAGGCAAGCGGTACCATAGTTCTTTCATTTATAATCTGAACAGGTGTGTCCATAGTAACTGCTTTTCCATTTACCTTAGCATTTGTTTTATTGATAAATAACTCTACTACTAAGCCGTCCTTTGTCCCAGTAACTTTCTGCTGAGGTTCATCCCAAGTAACAGTAGCTCCAAGAGCTGAAAATAAAGCATTAAATGGAACCATAGTTCTACTGTTTCTAATCACTGCCGGCTGGTCTGTTATAAGTGGCACACCATCTACAAAAATCTGAACAGTCGAAGGCGCCGCTAAACTTGTAGTTGCTGTTATTAAGCTAAATAATGCTAAAAAAATAAAAATAAAAATTGATTGAGTTAATTTCTTCATCATGACCTCCTAATATGATATAAAAAGCAAAATCAAATAAATTATTATTTGATTTGAACTGCAAAATTATAATAGTCAAAGCAAAAGAGAGTAAAATTACTCTCTTTTACATCTTATCATTATAAATCAAATATACTATATTTATGTTACAAATTAATAACTAAAATAAGATATTTTTTATACAATTTATTTACTCATAACGAAGGGCGTCAATAGGGTCAAGCTTTGCTGCTCTATTCGCAGGATAAATCCCAAAAAAGATTCCAACAACAGCTGAAAAGGCGACAGCTACTAAAATAATACTTGGTGATACAACCGGAGGAACATTTAAGACTACCGATACAATAGTTGCTAAAGCAATACCTAATGTAGTTCCTATAATACCACCTGTAGCAGATACAATCATTGATTCAACCAGGAACTGTAGGAGGATATCTTTTCTTCTGGCCCCTAGAGATTTTCTGATACCTATTTCCCTTGTCCTTTCTGTAACAGAAACTAACATTATGTTCATAATCCCTATTCCCCCTACTAGAAGTGAAATTGCAGCTATAGCTCCAATCGCAAGAGATAAAGTTCCTAGCATTTGGTCAATTGTACTTTGCTCTCCTTGAGTTGTAGATATCATATAGAATCCTGACTCTCTTTTTTTAGACTTAGCAAGAAAATCGGCAATTTTTTGACTCACCTCTATAGATGATTTTGATTCTACTATCTTCATATCTAGATTTCCCATGTATGTCATTTGGGATGGAAATAAAGAATACGGCATATACATAGTAGTACTGTCTGAACCTCTCATTCCATCAAAAAGTGACTTTTCTTTTTCATAAACTCCCACAATTTTTACATCTACAGGTTGTCCTTCCAAAGAAATTCTAATATTTTGGCCCACTACATTTTCAGTCCCAAATATTGCTAATGCCATATTTTTATCTACAATAGATATCAATCTTCTAGACTTTATATCCGATTCAGAAATAAACCTTCCTTTTATAAGATTCATATTAATCATTTTTTCATAGCCATTAGCTACGCCTTCTATACTAACTTTAGCTTTTTTTCTACCATTTACAGCTTCAGAATTAGTATATCCAGAAGGCGCTAAATAAACAATGTCATCTCCAAATTTCTGTTTTACTTTTTCAATATCTTGCATATTGAAATAATCTGAATCTCGCATATCTTCTGTATAAGGCAGATATATTATGACTCTGTTTTTTCCAAAAGATTCAAATTCTTTTGCAATTACTGCTTTTGATGTTTCTCCTAGGGAAGCAATAGTAATAACTGATGATATCCCTATAATAATACCTAGCATAGTAAGAAAAGACCTCATCTTGTTAGCTCTTATACTCGATAATGCCAGCTTAATATTTTCCATTATAAGTAACATTTTCTACCTTCTTTCATCACTTACTATCTGTCCATCTCTAAAAGTTACTATTCTATCTGTATATTCTGCAATATCTCTTTCATGAGTTACTATTATAACTGTCTTTCCCTCTTTGTTAAGACTCCTAAAAATTTCCATTATCTCCACACTAGATTTTGAATCCAGATTTCCAGTAGGCTCATCTGCTAACATTATAGGTGGCTCATTTGCAAGAGCTCTAGCTATTGCAACTCTTTGTCTTTGCCCTCCAGATAATTCATTTGGCATATGCCCGATTCTCTCTCCAAGACCTACCTTGTCAAGTAATTCTTTTGCTTTTTTATGCCTGTCACTAGCATGCATTTTTGCATAAATCATAGGTAATTCAACGTTCCTTACTGCTGAGGTTCTTGCTATAAGGTTAAAAGATTGAAAAACAAAGCCAATTTTTTGATTTCTAATATAGGATAGTTCATCTTCTGTCTTTGTTTTTATGTCTATTCCTTCCAAAAAATAACTTCCTTTTGTAGGCTTATCTAGACATCCAATTATATTCATAAGAGTAGATTTTCCAGAACCTGATGTTCCCATAATTGATATAAACTCGCCTTTTTTTATTGTGAGATTGATACCTCTCAAGGCTTGTACTTCAACATTCCCCATTATATAAATCTTGTACAAATCTTTAAGGTCCAAAAGAGTATCATCAGAGACCATTTTATCTGCTAAACTTTCCATATTTGTTCTCCTTTACTGCTTTAATCTCTTTTTTATTGTTCTGTTACAGCTTCCATATTTGGCATAAGTTCTACCTTCATACCGTCTTGATAAGTAACATCAGGAGACAATACTATAGAGTCATTTTCTTTTAACTCTGCAGAAATTACTTCTACATCCACATCACTTTCTAAGCCAATTTCAACAGCAACTCTTTTCAGTACAGCATTTTTTTCTACTACTAAATAATTATTTCCATCAACTTCCAATAAGGCTTCAAAAGGTACTTTAAAAACATTATCTTTCTTTTCAATTAGTATTTTAGCTTGAGCAGTTACTCCAGCTATTAGTCTTGGATCTTCATCTATAATGTCTAGCTCTATAGGTATAACCATTTCTCTTGTAGCTCCACCTTCTTTAGCTTCTCCAGTAGGTGAGATGTTATACACTATGGCTTGTGATTTATCTTCTCCTAAAACATCTGCCGTAATCTCCGCATCTAGCCCTGTTTTAATACTAGCAATATCAAATTCACTAATTGCAACATCCATTCTTAAGTCAGATAGATTTTCTACTATAAATAATGGTTTATTGTCTTCACTTGCTTGTGGAGTCCTTCCTAGCCTAGCATTTACTCTAGTAACTGTTCCACTTATAGGACTTTTAATAAATACTTTTTCTAAATCTTCTCTTTTTTGAGCTAGTTGTTCTTTTTTAATTTCTAACATTTTTTTATCTGAAGCCTTAGGATTTTTATCTTCGATTGCTTTTTGCGCATCAAATTTAGCTTTTCTAAGGCTCTCTCTAGATAGTTCTAATGCAATTTCAGATTTTTGGACACTTAATTCTGCTTGAGTATATTCTTCTTTGGGAATAGCTCCACTTTCAAATAAAGCTTTCTTAATATCTAATTGTCTTTTGGCTTCATCAAGTTCTATTTGAGATTGGTCTACCTGCATTGAAATATCAGCTGTTGAAGTATCTATTCTTGAAGTAGCCTTAATGTTTTCTTGATATTGTAATTCTGCTAACTCTACATCTTTTTCAGCTAAACTAATTTCCTGCTTTAAGTCCTTATCATCTAATACTGCTAATACCTGTCCTTTTTCTACATAATCTCCTTCTTTAACATTAATTTTCATAATTTCATAATTTAATGAAGAAGAAATTTCTGCGCTATCTGATCCCTTAATTTGACCAGTTATTGATATGCTTTGCTCAATAATTCCTTTTTTTAGCGGCATAGTTGTAACTAGAGGTAGAGCTTCTCCCTTACTATTTGACCATATTGCATAAGTTGTAGCTAATATTGCAACTATTATTAAAGGAATAAAAATTTTTTTCTTGCCCCTTATAAATTTTTTCTTACTCTCATCTTGCATACTTTCTTGTTTTTCTTTTTTAAAACGATTCTTAAGTTTTTCTAAACCCATTGTATATTCTCCTTTTTTTATAAAATCCACCATTAGTGTATTGTTTGTAATAATACACTAATCATTATACAGCAGATAATTGATTTTGTTTTCAAAAAAATCAAACTGTTACTTTTTTGTAATTTAAGGGTGTTCTTTAAAATTTTTTTATGTTATAATTTCTTAGTACCATACCAAAATAACCAGAAAGTTTGGAGGAAGTTCCTATGATTAAAATTTCGAAAGAAATCAAGAGAAAACTTCTACAAAATAGAATATACCTATTTTCGCTAGCAGCTCTTGTTTGTCTTTTAGGCTTTTTAGTCTACTACCAGCCCGGTGTAGGTTATGAGGTAAAACTAAATGGAAAGCATGTAGGATTTGCTAAAAGAATCTCTCATGTAGAAAAAATGATGACTCAGCTCGACAGTGAGCTTCGTGAAGCTAAAGGTGACAATATTAGCTACGAAGCAAATATCGAGTACAACAAAGGGAAGTTAAATGGAAATGATTTGACTGAGCAAGAGGACATGAAATTATCTGCTATGTCTGTCTTAGAAATCAAATCACCAGGCTATCTAATTAAATCAGACGGTAAGGTACTTATGGCAGTAAAAGATGAAAAAACTGCTCAGAATGTATTAGATGCCATTAAAGCTCCATTTGTAGCTTCAAAAGAAAATGCAAAAGCAGAATTTGTCCAAGAAGTAAATCTAGTAAAAGCTGAAAAAATCAACATAGAAAAAATCTTAAATAGCTATCAGGCTCTAGCAATTGTTAAGTCACCAATGAGCGCAACTGCTGTATCTCGTTCTAGTATAGATAGAGAATTGCCAGAAACAGGCGCCGCTGAAGAAGGTAAGCCTCTGATAGATGTTAAGGTTACTTATCAAGATAATGTAAATCTACCAATATATAAAGCAGAGCAAAGAGTGCCCGACTCTAGCATGACAGAAGGAACTACTAAAGTTAAATCTGAAGGCACAAACGGTATAAAAGAAGTAGTAAGAGAAGTAGTAGAAATAAATGGCGAAACAATCGATAAAACTATTCTAAGTGAAAAAGTAATCGAGCCTTCATCACCTAAAATCGTAGCCTATGGTACAAAACCAAAGGTTTCAGGAGTAATAGCAATAGCAAAAAATTACATAGGAGTACCATATAAATGGGGTGGAACAACTCCAAAAGGTTTTGACTGTTCAGGCTTTACTCAATATGTATTCAGAAAAGCTGGAGTTAGCCTTCCAAGAACATCATCAGCTCAAGGCAAGGTAGGAACTAAAGTATCTAGGAGCGAGCTTCGTGCTGGAGATTTAGTAATGTTCCCAGGCCATGTAGGTATCTACATCGGAAGTGGAAAATTCATTCACTCTCCTAGCCCTGGAAAAAGCGTTCGTATAGACGATTTAAGTACAAGAAAAAACTTCCTTTATGGAAGAAGAGTAAATTAAGCAGATAACATTAAAGCCTCTTCATTATGAAGAGGCTTTTTTAAATGTCCAAAGCTTTTGAAGTACATAGTTATAAAATAGAACTAAACAGGTTACACCGATTTGTCCAAGCACTGGATTAAATCCAATTAGGTTTACAAGAACATATAACAGCCCTGTATTTATAACAAGTGCTGTAAGATATACACTTACAAACTTAGAAAGATTTCCTATTGTTTTTTCTTCCTTAAAAACAAACTTAGTATTTAGTAGATAGCTTACAGCTATACCTGCTATATACGCAAGTACACTGGCTAAAATATAGTATAAATCCAATTTTAAAAGCAAAATATAAATTATAAAGGAAAAACCTGTGTTAATTGCTCCCACAAGCGCAAAGCCAAAAAAACTGCTGTCTTTAATCTTATTAATCAAGTTTGCCATCATTCACTTCCCTGACAAATTCATCATAGTCTCTTATATATTCAGAAGCATCATAAGGCATGCTTGATAATACCAGTAAAATAGAGTCGCTAGAGAATTCACACATATCCTTCCACACCATTTTATCGAGATAAACTCCCTGATGTGCTTTATTTAGAATTACGGTATCCTTTTGCCTTCCATCATCTATCACTATCTTGACACTTCCTTGAAGATTTATAAGCATGAACTCAGACTCTCTATTAGCATGCTGTCCTCTTACTACACCTTCCTTTGTTCCGTAGATATAAAAAATACGCTGAATTAAAAACGGAACCTCCTTATTGCTTTCTGCGACAACTAAATGACCTCTAGGGTCTCCAAGCTCCTGAAAATCTATAACTTTAAACTTTTTATCCATATGTTTCTCCATTTCCTAAAAAACCAAATTCTCATTAATACTTATTTAAGCATTTTATCGTATAGTCTACTTCTTCTTTAGTCATACCGTTGTAAATAGGCAAACTCACTACCTCGTTTGCATAGCTTTCTGTTATAGGATAATCCCCTTCTTTATATCCCAAATACTCGTAAGCCTGACTAAGATGAGGAGGTATGGGATAATGTATAACACTTCCTATATTATATTCATTCAAATAACTGATAAATCCTGCTCTATCTTTTACCCTTACTACAAATAAATGCCATATAGGCACAGCCTTGTCCAAAATTTTTGGCAAAATAATCTTAGGGTTATCAACTTCACTTAGATACCTTTTAGCTATATCTATACGCTCCTTATTTAGTTCATCTAGATATTTGAGCTTCACTCTTAGAAGCCCTGCCTGAAGCTCATCTAGTCTAGAGTTATATCCTACAACCTCATTGTAGTATCTTTTCTCACTACCATAATTTCTAAGTACTCTAATTCTATCAGCAAGCTCGCTGTTATCAGTCACTATAGCTCCTGCATCTCCAAAAGCTCCTAAATTCTTACTCGGATAGAAACTAAAACAACCTATATCTGAAAACCTTCCTGTCATGATGCCATCATAGGTTGAACCATGAGACTGAGCGCAGTCCTCAACCAAGTATAGCTTATGCTTATCACATATTTGCTTTATACTTTTCATATCACAAGGCTGTCCATATAAGTGAACTGCCAAAATTGCTTTCGTTTTTGAGGTGATAAGGCTTTCTAGCTTTGATGCATCTATATTGTAATATTCATCTGGCTCACAAAATACAGGTACTGCATTGTTCATGCTTATTCCCATCACGCAGGCAATATATGCATTTCCAGCAACTATAACCTCATCACCAGCTTTTATATCAAGTGCCCTAAAGGCTAGCACTATTGCATCTAGGCCACTCGCTATTCCAACGCAGTGACGGCTTCCTAAATATTTAGCAAACTCAGTTTCAAACGCTTCAACCTCTTTGCCAAGTATATACCATCCACTTCTAAGCACCTCTAAAGCTTTAGCTTCATATTCCTCTTTATGCATCATAAACTGTCTATCTAAAACATTAAACGCTACCTTCATAAGTACTTCTCCTTTCGCCTATCGATGCCGCCGCAAGTGCTGTAATCATAGGCATTGCTATATATCCGTATCTAGGCTGCATTTCTATAAGGGTATGAAGACAAACAAACCCTACAAACAAAATCAGCCCAAAATAAAATTCCGGTTTAATTTCGTTTTTATAGTAGCCTCTTACAAGCTTCAGCATTATAGCTAGAATAAGAGCGCTGTAAAAAGCCTGCACATAATAAAAATGATAATTGAGCCATACTAGCATATCATTTGTAGCTTTAGGATTAGATTCAAGCTCTACTGTAGACCAGTAAAGTCCTCCAAAATCTCCTGCCCCCCACTGAGTTCGGTACTTGTTCGAAATAAGGGTGAGCACCTTATCCTTATCAGCTAGCCTTTGCTCTAATCTTTTTCTAGCTTCTATCTCAGCTTTATCATAGTCAAAACCAACATCTCTAAGCAAGTCATAATCTTCTTGGTTCCACATTCCATTGCTCTCGTGATTAAACCCTGCATTTATATATAAAATAAGGTTTCCGCCAGTATCCCAGGTAGGTTTTTGGAATACTCCTGCCCATATAAAAATATAATTTAATACAAAAGTAGTCACATACATAGCTACTAGCATAAGTACGAGACATAAAGGCCCTAAAAGCCCTTTATCAAGCTTCAAAGGCTTCCCTTTTTTCCTTTTTTGAATTAGGGAATATGAAGAGAAAATAAGCATATGCATTATAATTGCTATTACAAATATTGGACCTACTGATCTAAACAGATTTCCAAGCGAAAGCAGTGCTCCTACAGCCACCAAATAAAGAGGATGAATTTTCTTCTTAAAAACCTTTAGATAAAGCAGGACTGCAAAATAAAATACTGGGGCTGCTAGATTTTGAGAATCCAAAATATTATTAAAGAAAATAAATGGAGAATTTATAGCCATGATAAAAATAGCAGTAGCTTTTTTTCCATTTGATAACTCGCCAGAAATCAAATAAACCAAAAAAGCCGTCAGAAGCGACAAGCCTATATTTACAAACTTCATTGCCATGAGACTAGAGCCTGTAATCATATGAATAAGACTATAAAATAAGGTAGTAAATGCAAGGTGGGGATAGGTATACAGATATCCGTTTTTTTGAAATCTGCTGAAATTTCCCTCAGCTATTTCTCCTGCACTTTCCCACATACGTCCAAAATCTGAAATCTGAATAGTACTCACCGAGTTTGTCCAGTATAGTCTTAGCAGCAGCCCTGCAAATATTATTATGCCAATAATAGCATAATAAACTGCCTTTTTATTTTTAAATTTATCCATAAAATAATCCACAGCTATAAATATAAGTAAAAAGCCTAAAGTAAGAGCTAAGCTTTTAAGCACTGGAGCTTTAAAGTTTGGAGATGCTATGTAGTTTATATATACGAAAATTGACAAAAATAGAAAAAAACTAAGTATTATTAGCGCCTTAGAAAAAAGGTCTTTAATTTTAGTCACTATCATAGCTCCCCCTAGTCTGCCATAAAAATACAGGCTTAAAATTTGTGCGACAACCTATAGTCTTTTTAAATCTAAGCAGTCCATGACTTATCTTCTCGTCTGCCGTTGATGGTCCTATATCTACATAGTCATAGCCTTTTTCTTTGTAGTACTTTACTACATTCATTGCTAAAAACTCCATCGGTCTAAGATTAGAGTATTCATCTAAAGCTCCCCAGTAAACTACTTGAACTGCATTAGAGCTAATCTCAAAAACTATTGCGGCTGCTATATCCGTCTGCTCACTTGAGACAACGAAGGCATCTACCTTGGATTTATCCATGATAGATATATCTAAAATCTGCTGATAACTCATAGCTAGAGGATAACCCTTTTCAGCCCTATTTAGCTTGATAACTTCATAGGCATTTTGAAGAGAACTATCATCATTAAGTCTGCTAACTAGATTTGACCTCATAGCTTTATTCAAATTTTTTCTAAAGCTATGGGCTCTTTCAGACACAAACTCATCTATATCCTTAATTTCTTTTAAATTATAGTAATTGTTTACGTGAGAATATTGTAGCTTAAAGCCTTCATCTAGAACTAGTCCCATGCTTATAGCAAGTGTTTCATCATAAATATCCGGAGCAAGGATAAGCCTAACATCTGCATCTAGCTCCTTTGCCATAGATTTTAAGCCCTTTATGCATCTTGCTTTATCTAGGTCATCTATTTTAGGATTAAAATAAAAGGTAGAAAATGGAGAAGAATAGGGCATGCAAAGCATAGCTCTCCCACTATAATCCCTTAATCCAAATATGCAATAGCCTATTGCTTTAGACTCCTTCAAAAATCCTAAAAAGTACACCTTATCTGCATTTTTGTTGTGATATAAATGAAAGTCTTCGCTATCAAAAAACAAAACCTCGTTTGTCTTTAAAGCTTTGAATCTAGAGCCAAAATCCGTTTTACTGCATTTAGTTTGTTCATTTGTAGCTATATCATAAAAACAATAGACCATATAAATTCACTCTCAATCTCTTTTACTTACTCATCTATTCCATGAGTTTCTTCTACTATGTAAGTGGGTCTTCCTCTGCTCTCATCAAAATTTCTCCATAGATACTCTCCTATAACTCCTAGCGTGAGCATCTGTATTCCAGAGAGCATGAGTAGGGTAATCATCATAGTAGTCCAGCCCTGAACAGGAACATTGAACATAAACTTATTCACAATCAAAAATACTGCTAAGATAAACCCAACTATAGAAATAAATATACCTAGCGTAGATATAAACCTGATAGGGACATAAGAAAAAGCCATAAAGGAATCAATAAAGAGCTTAATTTTCTTTGATAAGGTCCATTTAGACTCTCCTATTTCTCGTTTTTTTCTCACATAGTAAATCTTGTCCATTTCAAATCCAGCCCAGAGCACCTGTCCTACTATAGAAGAATTTTTTTCATTCATGGATACCAGTACATCTCTTACTTTTTTATCGATAAAGAAACAATCAAAGCCTCCACTAGGCATGTCTTTTAGCGCATATTTTTGCATCAGAGAATAATATGTATTGGAAAATAGCTTTTGAAAAAATCCATCCTCTCTGTCCTTACGAACTGCTATTACTACTTTTTTGCCTTGCTTCCACTTTTCATACATCTCTATAATTATTTCCAGAGGTTCCTGAAGGTCCGCAGCTACCATAGTCATGCAGTCTCCAGTCGCATGAGCAAAGCCTGCAAGTATAGCTGTATGTGAACCAAAATTTCTAGACAGCTTGACTACCTTGAACCTATCATCTTTTTCTCTTAGCTCTAGCAGAGCTTTATATGAACCATCCTTTGAGCCATCATCTACGCAGACAATCTCAGCTTCAAAATCAGTTCTTGATAGGATTTTTTCTTTCATTTGCTCATATAAGTGAGGTATATTTAGTTCATTGTAATAAATTGGAACGATAATTGATACTTTATCCATGCCTACTCCTTTTCCAAATCTCTAATCTTTCTTGCTGGAACTCCTGCATATACGCTATATGGCTCGACATTAGAGTTTACAACTGCCCCAGCTCCTATAACACTGCATCTTCCAACTCTTACACCTGGAAGAATCACGACATTTGCCCCTATCCACACTTCATCCTCTATATAAATTTTAGCTTCCTTAGTAAGCTTTTCCTTTACATAAGGTAAGGTGTTGATTTCCTTCCCGTTGCCGGCTGCCGCCTCTGTAACTAAAGTCAAATTCGGTCCTATAGATACATTATCTCCTATTTCAATGCTATATCTGTGATTTGATGATACTATGATTTTCATACCTAAATTAGCAAAGCTTCCTTCGCCCATTCTTACACCTAATCTATCAAAATACAGCTTCCTAATTCTAGCATCAGTATAATAATTTGCAATTAGCTTTTGAAGCCTAGGTGGCATAATATCAACGCTTGATTCTAAAGCTTTATAAATCATACTATCCCAAAAGCTCCAAAAACCTTTGTCCATACTACTAGCTATATTATTTAGTTTCTTTTCATCCATAGTTTATCCTCTTTATTTGCAATTTTTTCTATAACAAAATACTGTTGTCAAAAGCTTTTATATGTCCCACAATGTAGTCCATATCCTCTAAATCATACCTCTGGTCTATAGGTAGAGCTAAAAGATAAGTCGACAAATAATGTTCAAAGCTGTTACTTTCTACTCTAGAAAGAACATCCTTCCACCAATGTGGCACATAAATCTTCTTACTAACTAGATAGGCTCTTAAATCCTCATGCTCTATAAGCATGGGGTATACCATAGGCGCTTCAAAGCTGTGCTCAAGATTTAGCTTATTAAGGTCTTTCAGTTTTGAATGAAGATAGTAAAAATTTCTCTGTCTTTTTAGCTTTACCTCTTCATAGTCAATGCTTTCAAGAATCCTTTTGCTGAGTTTTGACATTCCTATAGGATTAAAGTCATCAAACCTATCTTCATTTTTCATATTGTCAAGATATGCGGCGTTCGCTCCCTCTTCTATTCTTTTTAAAAGATGAATAGCATGAGGATAGGATATATCGCTTTCTAAATCTATTTTTTGAATGCCATCCTTGATTAAATAGCCACCATCATTTACACCAAAAAACTTTCTGGCAGAATAAAGATTGTAAGCTCCTTTAATTGGCTTTGCAAAAAAAGCCTGAGTATTGTCAATTAGAAAATTCTTATGGCAATTTTTTAACTTATTTATAGTATTCTTGCTTGCAGTTCCAAAATAATTAATATATAAGAATGCTTCGTCCTCATTAGTTTGTCTATCAAATATAGGCATAAAATTCTCATCTATATTATAAAACTCGAACTCTAAATTAAGAGGCTCAATAACCTGAAGCATACTAGTACATAAATAATATGGCAAATACAGTTTTTTTACTTTTGAATTTTTTATTGCATGATAAATAGCTGCCCTTCCAGTATTTACCTCAACTACATCAGGTCCATAATAATAAGATTCCCTGCGAGGAAGCTCTAGCTCCATGTACCCACCTATTTCTCTTATGCTACACATACTATCTTCTGCCTTATAATTTAAATCACCCATTTTTTTCCTTCTTTCATCTATTTGAGCATATATTCCACTAAAGTAGGAAATTGTTTTAAAAAATGCCTTATATCATCTTTTTTCATAAACTTAAGCATATTACTTATTTCAACTATTACACGTTTTCTAGCATCAGTTAGTCTTACGCTGTTTAATCCTAAGATATCTAAACTTCTATATGCTGGAGTTTTACTATTTTTTATCCCTTCTTTTGGAATAATTTCTCCTGACATGAGGTCATAAACAAAAAAATCATATGGAGAAAATGTAACTGGATCTATAAAACTATCAAAATAATTACTACCTTTTTTTATTCCACAACTCTCCTTGGAATTACATGAAACAATCATATTATGGTAATCTAAATCTAAATCTGGAAATCTAGATTGTGGCTTGATATGTTCAATATGCGAGCCATTTGCATTATCTGAATTCACAACAATCTCTCTCTCACAATAGGCACAAAAACATCTTGAAGATTTGCACTGCTCATTATATGCAATATAATGACGTAAATCCTTTCTCATGTCTCCACGCATATTCTTGTAACTGGCATTAGACTTTTCTTCTATAAATTCTAGTAAAAAATCTGGAGGAGCTTCCTTTTTAATGTCCAGCATTTTTTAGTCCCTTTCTTCTAGCTATTTCTATATTAACCAGTAAAATATCCTGGTCTATCGTCCCTATAACGCCTGTAATATCTTCATACAATATTTTAAACTCTTCAGTTTCGTAAAGCTCATTTCTAACCATGCTCTTTAATTCATCAATTTTCTCTTGGATGTGAGGATGCCTAGTTGTAGATAGACCCATTATATCAAGCAATATCATATCTGCTGTAACACCATAGGTCTCATCTAGGTTCTCACCATCTATTACATTGACCCATCTTTCTTTTTTAGATAGAATTTTTAGTGATTCTCTTTTCACTGATGAAATAATGTGTGGAGAATGGGTCGCTATGATTATTTGATTATCTTTACCTATATTTTGATATACTTCAACTATTCTTTGTTGCCATGATGGATGAAGTGAAATCTCTGGCTCATCTATCAAAATCACACAACCTTCAGGTTCTAGTGACTTAAGAGATAAAAGCCTTATAAATAGCTGTTTTTCTCCAGATGAAAGCCCGTTAATATCAAACTCTACTCCAGACTCATTTCTAAAAAGAGGCATCTTACTCATAGGATCTTTTATTCCCATAAGATATACATCCATATCTAAAATCGAAAAAATAGAATTTATTTCCTTACATACTATATTAATACTTTGTCCCACTGTCATATCTGGATTCGAAAAAATCTGTTTATCAAATGCATTTTTAATATAGGAAATTATATCATAAGTACTTTTATCATCTATACAATAAGCAAGAGGAATCTTTTCAGTTTCATTTGATGTATGAACACTCTGAAATCTAACTTCTGATGGAAGATAAATCATTTTTGGTGATTTCTTCATTTCTTCATCATTTATATCTAAGTGTAAATTTATAAAATCTGTATTTTGAACTAAAAAATCATTTTGCTCTAATTTTTTAAAAGTCTTAAAAATACTAGAAAGCAAAGTTGTTTTACCGGAACCATTTATCCCAGCTAAAATTATTGTATCCAAAACTTTTTTATTCTCTGTTTCAAAAGAAATAGTATTGCTATCAAATATGGGATGATTGTCAAATACAACATCTAAAACCCTCACAAGCTTCACCTCTTTCCAAAAATATCATACCATATTTACTGTCATTTTTCTTTAAATAATATGTAACTAATCATTTAGTCCTAAACATTATAATGTAATAAAGTAGGTATCTTTGATATAATTGAATCATAAAGGTTTGAAAGAAGGCATTTAAATGAAAAAAGTACTCTTAATTAACATAATTATATTACTACTTGCAGCACTAAACGCTTGTAGCATAATCGAAAAACCAGAAAGCTTTACAACTGCTGTTACTTCCTCTAAAAAAAATACCAGCTATGACGTAAAGTCTACTCGCTCTTTGACTATTCCAGTTGAGGTTATACTTCAATCAGATAAAGGAGAAATAGATGAATTTTCCTATGATATAAATTACCCTGTTATTTCAAATCTTCAAAACCATAACACTCAAATGGATTTAAATGAAAAACTAAAATCTCAAGTTTATAACTATATGAATAACCTTAAATCACTATCAATATCAAATTCAAAATCTAAATCATTTAACCCATATTTTGTAACTACTGATTTTAAAATTAAGACAAAAAATCAGGCTATAATTAGTATGGTAGCTACATATAGCCAAGATACGGGTGGTACTCATCCTATTACCACTTTAGCTACCTATAATATAGATACCATATCTGGAAAAGAATTAAGCTTAGAAGATTTATTTAAAGCTGACTTTGATTATAAAAATGTTTTAAACCAAGAAATTACAAATCAAATAAAAAAAGATAGCTCTGGAAAAGTGTATTTTCAAGAAAAAAATCTTAGATTTGTAAGCATAAGTCAAATGCAGCAATTTTATATAGAAGATGGAAATCTCTATATTCAGTTTGGCATTTATGAAATAGCTCCCTATGCTACAGGCACTCCTGTTTTCCTAATACCAAACGAAATAATATATTCTGGGCTTAAAGAACAATATAAGCCCATGCTCTTAAATCAAGTTAATTAAAGAAATAAAAACATATAAGTATTAATGTAATTATCTATTCTGATCATAGACAAATAACCTTTTTTCAATCCAATCAAACTAAATTATTCCCATAAAAAAACTGCCCTTTATGAGCAGTTTTTTATTTAAACATAAAATATTTATTATTCAGTTTCAAAACTATTTCTTTCTAATCTTTAATCCTGTAGCTATTAAACTTGCTCCTAAAGCATATAGAAGTTCTGGTGCAAATCCACCTGTTTTAGGAAGAACAGGCGCTGGTGCATCAAGTGGAACTTCTTCTTCTATTATTTCTTCGTCAGTTTCTTGGACTTGAGGTACTCCAAGTGGTACTTCTTCTTCTACTATTTCTTCAGGAGTATCTATGGAAGTTACAGTTGCAACAAATACATCTGGCTCTCCTGGTAACGCTAAAGGAGTCTCTTCTTCTTCAATTGCTACTACATCATCGTCGTCATCATCTTCAGGAACTGTTGGTTCTTCTGATTCCTCAGGATTTTCTGGTTCTTCAGGGTTTTCAGGGTTTTCAGGGTTTTCAGGGTTTTCTGGGTCTTCTGGGTCTTCTGGGTCTTCTGGGTCTTCTGGGTCTTCTGGATCCTCTGGATCCTCTGGTATCACTAATCCAAATAAGAAAGAGAAATGGCTAATAGCAGCGATTTTATCATTCTTATTTACTGCTGGATGCAATCCACTATCAGAACTGATTGTCGGATCATAAACATATAGATAACCTTTAGCTCCGTCTTCTCCTTGTCCACCTTTTACATATACTTTATATACTGTTACATTTGATGAGCTTGTTTCCCAAGATAGATACTTGGCATCTTGACTTACAAACCACTTAATAAATTCTTCATTATCCAATGAAATAGTTCCACTACCTCTTGGGTCATTATCAACTTTTTCAGTTTCATATCCAGTTTCTTCAAGCTTAAAATTAGCTTCATCTATTGGTTGCTGAGCTGCTGGTCCTGAATACTGAACATCTACATCAAGGATTTCTGGAGCTTTCATTAAAGACATTGGTACTTCTTCATTTTCAATAATTTCTTCATCAATAACTTCTTCTACTATTTCTTCAATAGGTTCTTCCTCTATTACTTCCTCCACTGATTCTTCCTCGATTACCTCTTCTATTACTTCCTCATCTTCAATAGGCTCTTCGTCTATTACTTCTTCGCTCTCTGGCTCTAAATTATTCTCCGGTTGTTCTTCGTTTTGTTCCTCATCAACTACTTCTTGTTCTTCTTGCTGAATTTCAGGGGGTATTTCACTATCTGCGAATACTCGTTGAGCGTTAAATGACCAACCTAAAAATGCTAATACCATGATAATTGCTAAGAATCTTCTGTTTTTTCTCATTTTTGACACCTCCATCCATTAAACTTAAAAACCAAGTTTTGGATGGCAACGGGACAATCATAACTAAATCTTAACTCAAAAAGCCACCATATAAAAAAATATGGCGGCTGGGCTATCATAACTGAGTTAGTATTCAGTCTTAGACTCCTCGCTTTGCGTCCTACAGTTTCCTATAGTTTGCCTTTTTTATACAAATTGGGAAAATATAACTAAAGGAGTGCGAATATATTACTAATTCTAGTTAGTATAAATATACCCTCAGCAATTCAATTAAAACGCAAAATATAACAATATTTTACGTTAAATTATAAACAAATTAAAACTCTAAGTTTTTTTATAGCATTTCTTTTTAATTCTTTTGCATAGACATAGGAAACATCAAGTTCCTGAGCCACATTTTTTAGTAAGCTCTTATCCATAATGTGCCTTTCAACTACATATCTCTCTTTGTATGAAAGGCCTTTTAATAAATCCTCAAGTTCGATATCAAAGTAGCCAGGGTCATAATCCGATTCCATAAAGGTCTCATCGTATTCTACTAAATCCCCTGCTTTAGCTTGTTTTCTTTTCTCATCATAGTAGTAACATCCTAACATTCTTTTCATATATCCCATAAATAATATATTTCTTTCTAGCTCATAATTATCAATTAATTCAATAGTCCTAACATATCCTAGCTGAAGTAAATCCTCATCTACGTATCCAAAATAGTGTCTTATTTTTTTCTTAATCAGTGGAGTAATATAAGCTAAAAGCTGCCTTAGATATTCTTGTTTATCCCAAGTAGCAGTAGCTTCCTTATAGCCTATAAGCGCTTGTTCTATATCTTCGTAAGTATTTGTCTCCATTTCCTTACCTCCTATCTCTGCATAGCCATCGAACATACGTTCTGTTTCTACTATACAATATGCATTTATTTTTGAAAAGGTAGGAAAAAAGTTCAAAAAAATATCCTATATCATTAGCTTCTTATCTACATATTGTGTAGATGCTAATAATCCAGGATATAAAAATACTTAACTATTAAATTCGTATAACAATTTTTAGCCTAAGAAGCATTTATAAAAAATAATTTCTTTAAATTATAATCCACGATTACCTTCCTTCATACATTTTGCTGTAATAGTTTCTGTATTCTGAAGAAATAATCTTTTCTATCCATCTAGGATTGTCTAAATACCATTTTATCGTTAGCTTTATACCTTCATCAAAAGTGTATTTAGGCTCCCACCCTAGCTGCGTACTTATTTTTGTATTGTCTATTGCATATCTTCTATCGTGTCCTAATCTATCTTTTACATGAGTAATTAAAGTTTCATCTTTTCCTAGCTCATTTAAAATCAATTTTACTATATCTAAATTTTGTTTTTCATTATTCCCACCAATATTATAAACTTCTCCAGGCTTTCCTTTATGAAGCACAGAGTCAATAGCACTGCAGTGATCCTCAACATAAAGCCAGTCTCTCACTTGTTTCCCATCTCCGTAAACAGGAAGAGGTTTATCATTTATCGCATTATTTATCATTAGAGGAATTAATTTTTCAGGAAATTGATATGGTCCGTAATTATTAGAGCACCTTGTAATATTAACAGGAAGTCCATAGGTTTCACTATATGCTCTTACTATCATATCAGCTGAAGCTTTGGAAGCCGAATAGGGACTGTTGGGATTTAGGCATGTTGTTTCTTTAAAAAGTCCCGTTTCACCTAAAGAGCCATAAACCTCATCTGTCGATACCTGAACAAATTTAACGCCATTTTTATACTCTTTGCAGTACTTATCAAATAAATCTATCTTCCAAAAATCCTTAGCTATATCAAGTAGTGCCTGAGTTCCCATTATATTTGTTCTAAGAAAAACTTCAGGGTCTTCTATGCTTCTATCAACATGGGATTCTGCCGCAAAATTAACTACCATATCTATATCAAATCTTCTAAAAATACTTTCTACTAGCTCTCTATTACAAATATCTCCCTTAATATGCTTGTACCTAGCATCTCCCTCTATATCCTCTAGGTTCTCTAGATTTCCAGCATAAGTAAGCAAGTCTAAATTTACTATTCTGTAGTCGTGATGCTTTAGCATATATTTTATAAAGTTTGAGCCAATAAATCCAGCTCCACCTGTTACTAGTAAGTTCACACTTATCTCTCCTAACCTAAATCGTTTTTAAGTAAATCCTCATAGGATTCTCTTTGCACTATCAGTCTGTCTTCTTTATCATGAATCATAACCACTGCAGGCTTTGCAAGCTTATTATAATTGCTCGACATACTATAGTTATATGCTCCAGTTCCCATAACTGCTAGTATGTCTCCTCTTTCTACTTTAGGAAGATTAATATCCCAAATTAATATATCTCCGCTTTCACAGCACTTTCCAGCAACTGTTACTAGCTCAGTATCTTCATCATACATTTTATTTGCTATGCAAGCACTGTATTTGGCTTGATAAAGTGCTGGTCTTGGATTATCTGCCATACCTCCGTCTATGCATATATATTTCCTAACTGACTCAATATTTTTTACACTACCTACAGTATAAAGAGTAATTCCTGCTTCAGCTACTATATATCTTCCTGGCTCTATAAAAATATTCGGTCTTGTTATATCATATTTATCAGCTAAAGCTATTACTTCTTTCATAATTGCATCTGTAAAATATTCAAGTGGCATAGGTTCATCCTCAGCCGTATATCTTACTCCGAATCCCCCCCCGACATTTAAATCCTCTATTTCATAATCATACTTGTCTTTTATTTCTTTAATAAGCTCCATAGCTTTTTTTGTTGACTCTACATGGGCCTCATTGTCAAAAAGCTGTGAACCAACATGAAAATGAAAGCCTTTAAAATCAATGTGCTCTGATTTAATAGCTAGTTCTATAGCTTCATCTAAATCTTTGCTGGCAAAAGAAAGTCCAAATTTTGAATCTAGCTGTCCTGTACTTATATATTTATGGGTATGTGCCTCCACATTTGGAGAAATTCTAAGTAAGATTTTTGTAGTAAATCTTTCTCCTGCAAGCTCTATTAATAGCTTTAGCTCACTTATTCCATCTACTACTATCCTTCCCATTCCTCTTTCTAATGCAAATTCCAATTCATCTTTTGATTTGTTGTTTCCATGAAACATTATTTTATCTGGATTTATTCCGGCATCTAATGCCGTATATAGCTCTCCATAAGATACTACATCTATACCCATTTCTGATTTTTTAATTATTTTAGCCATTGCCTTAGTCAAAAAAGCCTTACTAGCATAATATGCATATGTACGAGGGTATTTATCTAAAAAATTCACCTTAATATAATCTATTTTTTCTTCTATTATATCCTGGCTCATAACATAAAGCGGTGTAGAATATTTTTGCGCTAGATATACACTGTCAACTGAACAAAACTCAAAATTCTCTTGCATAGTTCCCCCTCCTTAGTTTTATATACGACTGATTACTTAATTTTATATATTATACCTTTTTATCTTCAATTATTATAGCATTTTATCTATCATAGGATTAAAATAGTGTAAAAGGAGGTTGTAATAATGAAAAAGATTGCAATTGCATTATTTTTATCAGCTATATTAGGCACATCCGTATTGGCTGGATGTTCACCTAAGGAAGAAACTCCAGCCCCAGATACGACACAAGAGGAAGCTGCTCCAGAGGCTGAGCAACCAGCAGCTGAAGAAGAATTTGCTGACCTAGCAGAATTATTCAAAAAAGGAGAAAATGCATTTAAAGATGGCATTTACTATGCACAGACCTTTACTATGACAGACCAGCAAAGTCAGATGAAAACTTGGCATAAAGGAGATAAAGTGAAAAGCAGTATAGTTGCTGACGGCGACGAAATGATTAATATAATAGATTCAAAAACAGGTGAATTCATCACATATAGCGCATCTGAAAAAACTGGAATGAGATTCAAAGCAGATTCTGGCGACTCAGCGTTTATGCCTGATACCAGCATGACTGATATTGCTTCAGTAGATGAGCAAGTAGATACTGCTACCTTTGAGGTAGTAGGGGATGAGAAAATACTAGGCGAGGATTGCGCAGTTATTTTATCAAAAGACAAAGCTACAAATGAAGAAGTGAAGCTTTGGGTTAGCAAAAAATATGGCATAACTATGAAAATGGTAAGCAAAGGCGTGGATGGTAGCGAGATGACTATTGAAGTCACTGAGCTAAAGGTTGGAGATATTAACGACTCAGAATTCGAAGTTCCTTCTGATATTGTAATCGAAGAATTTTAAATCTCAAAAAATTACTTGAATATAATTTTTATTAAAGTGACTTTAGGGTAAATATATTATGAACCGTCTATTATTGCAATCAAAAATTGCTAATGGTTCATGCTTACCTTGTTATCTTTATAATAAGGAAGTTATTTTACAATAGGAGGATTGATTATATGATGAAAAAAGTTTCTGCGTTCGCTTTAGCTTCACTAATTATCGTGACACCAATTTTTTCAAATGCTCTTACAAAAGACCCCGATGCAGGAGAACTTGCTTATAAGCATGTTGTTGAGCTTTCAGACGAAATAGGTGATAGAACACAGGCAACAAATGGAGAATATAAGGCTAAAGACTATATAGAAGATGTATTTAAGAATTTGGGCTATGATACTAAGCTCCAAAGCTTTGAAATTCAAAGAACAAAAGATGATAAACCGTATGATACTGTAACATCATATAATGTTATTGCAGTAAAACCAGGTGAATCTAAAAAAGAAATCATCATAGGAGCTCACTACGATTCAAAAAACAATACTGGAAAAGGTGCTGACGATAATGCTTCTGGAGTTGCTGTAATGCTTGAAACTGCTGAAAAAATAGCAGACCTTAAAACTCCTTATACTGTTAGATTTATTGCTTTTGGTGCTGAAGAAAGCTTCAAAAATAGCGATAATGTTAAAAATGGTGGATTAAATGGCTCCTCATACTATGCCGAAAACATGACACAAGCTGAAGTAAATAATACTGTAGCTATGATCAACTTAGATTCTCTGCTTGCTGGAGACTTCATGTATGTTTATGGTGATTTAGGCAAAAAAGGTTTTGTAAGAGAACAAGCCTTAGCAATTGCAAAAGAGCTTGGACTTGACTTAGAAACAAACCCTGGACACAATAAAGACTATCCAGCTGGTACAACTGGAGACTGGAGTGACCATGCTCCTTTTGTTGAAAGAGGAATCCCTTATGGATACTTCGAAGCTACAAACTGGCATTTAGGTGATATGGATGGATATACTCAAACTGAAAAACACGGTGAAATCTGGCATACAGAAAATGATAATCTAGATTTTCTAGAAAGAGAGTTTCCAGGTAGAGTTGAAGAAAGATTAATGACTTTCTCAAATACACTTACTGAGCTAGTACTAAACTTTAATCCAGCAGAATATAATTCTGTAAAAATTAAAATAGGTAAAGACGAAATCAAAAATAATGGAAAGTCTGAAAAAGCAGCTAAAAAACCATTTATAAAAGAAGGTAGAGCTTTAGTTTCACTTGATGTTATAGAAAAAGCTATGAAGCTAGAGGTTTCAGTTTCAAATAACGAAAAAGAACTTACTATCAACAAAAATGGAAAAACTGTAGTATTCGACTTAGATACAGAGAAAACCTATGACAAAGATTCAAAAGCAGTGATTACTGAAGATGGTGATATCTTTGTAGCTGTAAATGAAATTGCTAAGGTTTTAAATGGCAATGTTAAGTGGGATGCGAAGGACAAATCAGTGGAAATAGTTTACTAGATAAATATAAATTTTAAGTACTCCATTTGGTAGGAAGTAGATAATTAATTTATCTACCAAACTCCAATATAATGTGGTTACACATTAAAAAGAGCTTGCAAATTTGCAAGCTCTTTTTTACTATAATTAAACTTTCATAGTGCAATATTAGAATCTGTATTTCTCATATTTATTCTATTGCTCTATCTGAATATATTTTTAATGCTCTTCATTTTTTCTTTCTTCGATAATTTTCTGTGCTAACTGACTAGGAACTTCATCATATCTTTCAAATTCCATCTCAAAATAACCTTTTCCTTGAGTCATAGCCTTTAGGTCAATAGCGTACTTAAAAGTTTCTGATTGTGGAGCTTCTGCCATAATTATTTGCTTAGTTCCTTTGAAAGGCTCCATTCCAAGTACCTTACCACGTTTCTTGTTGATATCTCCCATGATATCTCCCATAAATTCTTCAGGAACTACAATCTTAAGTTTCATTACTGGCTCTAGAAGTACTGGTTTAGCTTCTTCCATACCTTTTTTAAATGCCATATTAGCAGCTAACTTAAACGCCATCTCTGATGAGTCAACATCATGGTAAGAACCATCATACAGTACAGCCTTTATGTTTGTAACAGGGAAGCCTGCTAGTATTCCTTTTTCCATAGACTCTTTAAGTCCCTTTTCTACAGCTGGAATATAGGATTTTGGTACAGAACCTCCAAATATTTCCTCTGCAAACTCAAATGACTCTGTTGATGGGCCAAATCTAATTTTAACATCTCCATACTGTCCATGCCCGCCACTTTGTTTCTTGTGCTTACCTTGGACATCGGCCTTACCTTTTATAGTCTCTCTGTAAGGAACTTTTAAATCAAGTAACTTAACCTCAACACCAAATTTATCTTTTAATTTATCTTTCAATGAGTTAACGTGAATCTCACCTTGCACCCCTAGAACAGTTTGCTTAGTCTCAGCATTTCTTTCCCATGTAAATGAAGGATCTTCTTCCATCAACCTTTGTAATCCTGAAGATATTTTTTCTTCATCCCCTTTATTAGTTGGCTCTACTGCAACAAGCATCTGAGGTTTTGGGAAAAGCAAATCAGAAAAACTTTCATAGGCTGATTTAGACGACAACGTCTCACCAGTTGCACTATCTTGAAGCTTAGTAAAAGCAACTATATCCCCTGCTTTTGCTTCTGACATTTCTTTATATTCTCCATTAACTAAGGTAAATACCTTAGAAATTCTCTCTTTATGGCCTTTCTTAACATTATAAAGCTCAGATTCGGGCTTTAAATGTCCTTCGTGAATTTTTACAAAAGATATCTTTCCTACAAACGGGTCAACTAAAGTCTTAAAGATTTGACCTGCAAACACTTCTGATTCCTTGATATCATCTTCATCAAGTGGTGAAGGCAAATAATCCCAAACCATATCTAATAAAGTATGAATCCCTATATTTTTTGCTGTTGAACCACAAAGTACAGGAATTACATCTCCTTCTAACACACCTTTTCTAAGTCCTTTGTGTATCTCCTGGGTTGTAAACTCTTCTCCAGAAAAATATTTTTCCATAAGCGCTTCATCGGATTCAGCAACTGATTCCATAAGCATTTCTCTTACTGGAGCTATTATATCATCCATATCAGTTGGCATATCAACTGTAACACACTCTTTGCCATTATATTCTCTTGCAAACATATCAACTACATTTATAAATCCTTTAAACTCTTCGGCTTTACCCCAAGGTACATGAAATGGAGCAATTTTCTTGCCATAGCGCTCTCTTAATTGGTCTAAAATCTTATCGTAATCAGATTTTTCACTATCGATTTTATTTACAAATATAAATCGCGGTGTTTGGTATTCATCTGTAGTTTCCAAAGCCTTATCAGTTCCAACTTGTAAATCTGTGGTTCCATCTACTACTATAATTGTACCTGACGCAGCTGCCATAGCAGATACTATCTCCCCATCAAAATCAAAATAACCTGGAGTATCTAAAAAATTATACTTATGTTCATGCCACTCCATAGAATAAAGATTCATAGAAGAAGTTAGCTTGGCATCATCAGTTGGTTTAGAAATCCTATTTGTAAGCTTAACAGTATAGTGAACTGCCTCCATCAAATTTGATTTCCCTGACCCACTATGTCCAAGGATTGCAATGTTTCTGATCTTGTCACTCTCGTAAACCCTCATAATACATTCTCCCCTCTTTATGATTAAACCTGCCCATTGGCAGAATATTTAATCATTTTGCGTTAAATTTTTTAAAATTCAAACAATTTTATTTCTTGAAGATAATTATATCTATATATTGCTATAAAATCAACAACTTTGCAAAAAAGTAGGACCCTCGGGGAAAGGGTCCTAAATGGGGGGGTTATTTTATGGGCGATAACATCATCATCAAGATTTGTTATCTTATTTTAATATATACCATTTTAGTATTATTTGAAACACTTTTTTAAAATTTATATAAAATAATTCATTTTTATAATCTCATAGATTTAATAATGCTTATTTGTTATAATAAACTTACTTAATAATAAAAATATTCTAAATTATATGCATTTCGTGTTATATTACATATTACAAAGGAGAGATAAAATGATTTCTAACAAAATGCAATCACTAGTTGCAAATAGCTCTGTAATTCGTGCTATGTTCGATGAAGGAAAACGCTTGTCAAAGATTTATGGAGCAGAAAATGTTTTTGATTATAGCCTTGGTAATCCTAATGTAGAGCCTCCAGAAGTTATAAAAGACTCTATAAAAGATATATTAGAAAATGAAGTTCCTACATATGTTCATGGCTATATGAACAACTCAGGCTTTGAAGATGTAAGAACTACAATTGCTGAACACGAATCTAAAAAACACGGTATGAATATAAGCTTTGAAAGCATTGTAATGACAGTTGGTGCAGCTGGAGGGCTAAATATAATTTTTAAAACTCTTCTAAATCCTGGCGATGAAGTAATTACATTTGCTCCATTTTTTGGAGAATATAGAGCATATGCTTCTAACTACGATGCAAATCTAGTAGTAGTTGAGCCTGATATAGATACCTTTGAGCCTAATATCGAAGCTCTTAAATCTGCTATTACTCCAAAAACTAAAATAGTTATAGTAAACTCACCAAACAATCCAACTGGAGTAATTTATTCTGATGCAGCCCTTACAAAGCTAGCCGAAGTACTCAAGCAAAAAGAGGAAGAACTTGGCATTGATATTTTCTTAATATCAGATGAACCATATAGAGAAATCGTATATGATAATGCTGAGGTTCCATGTCTACTAAAATACTATAAAAATACCATAATAGGTTACTCATACAGCAAATCTTTATCTCTTCCTGGCGAGCGTATAGGTTATTTAGTAGTTCATCCTGAGATTGCTGATTTTGGTGATGTTATGGGTTCTCTAAACGTTGCTAACCGTATTCTTGGCTTTGTAAATGCACCATCACTTTTCCAAAGAGTAGTTGCAAAGAACTTAAATGCCGAGGTAGATGTTAATGTATACAAGAAAAATAGAGATGCCCTTTACAATCACCTAGTAAGTATAGGTTTTGAATGTGTAAAGCCGCAAGGTGCATTTTATTTGTTCCCAAGATCTCCTATTGCTGATGATAAAAAATTCTGTGAAGACGCTAAGCAGTTTAATCTTCTTTTAGTTCCAGGTTCTGCATTTGGATGTCCAGGACATTTTAGATTATCTTATTGTATATCTTATGAAAAAATAATTAATTCTCTACCAGCATTTGATAAATTAATTGCTCTATACAAGTAATTATACTTAAAATATATATAAAAAATGGAGCTAATTAGCTCCATTTTTTAACCCTTTAATATATGATATGGTATAAATTTAGTGTCATTTGCCTCTTTGTTGTGTATAAAAATTATCAAACACTCTCTACTTTCGAAGACTCCATAAGTTAGATTTTCCTTAGCTGTTTCTAGCTTACTTGCGTACTCTTGAGCTGATTTATAAAGATGATATGCAACTAGCTCCGGGTGGGTTCTAAAAAGGTATTCTTTAGCCTCTTTAAGACAGGCGTGTGGACCATATTGTCCTGTGATTACTATATCGTACTTTTCTATAGCCTCATCAGCAATCTTATTCATGTTAATCATAATTCTTCCTCCCGAAATTGTTATTTTTTTATCTATTTATATATATTATACCCCTATTTTAAATTTTAATCGATATATTTTTAACAATTTTGCAAACTTAATTTTTCTTACAATTCTGTTATATTAGTTCAAAAATATTTTTAGTAAATATATTAACTTTTTTTAGTAAATATATTTACTATTTTATCAATTAGGATTATAATACTCTTCGTAGTTTAATTTCGCTTTAATACATTTAATAAAAGGAGAGTTTTATAATGACTAAACAATTTACACTTACGAGAAAGTTACTTGTATTCTTTATAATTTCATCGCTATTATTATCCTCTGTGCTTACTGGATGCACTACTTCATCAGCCGAGGATTTAAACCTTCTTCAAGGAAATCTCGAAGCTGAGGATGTGGATATAAACACAAAAATTCCTGGCAAGATACTTACAATTGAGGTCGAAGAAGGACAATATATAGAAAAGGATGATGTTATTGCAACTATAGATGCTAAGGATTTAGCTGCAAAGCGAGAAGGTTTAGTTGCTCAGGCTAACGCAGCTCTTGCCGCAGTCGATATTGCAAAAGCTCAACAGCAAGCTGCTGAGGGACAATTAGAAGCTGCTAAAGCTCTTTTATCAAAAGCTCAAAATGGAGCTAGAAGCGAAGATATTCAAAAGGCTCAAGCAAATTACGACATTATGAAAAAAAGTTATGATAGAATTCTTGCTCTATATGAAGAAGGAGCGGTTGCTTTAGCCCAGCTAGATGAAATAGAAACCAAGCTCAAGGTAGCCGAGCAAGATTTAAGCATTGCAAAAAGTGGAGCAAGAGCTGAAGATATAGAAGCTGCAAAAGGTCAAGTTGCCGCTGCACAAGGACAAGTAGCCGCTGCTGCTGGAAGCGTTATTGCTGCAAATGAAAAATATACTCAAGCAACTGCAGGAATTACTGAAGTAGATACTTATATAACAGATGCTGCCATTAGAAGCCCTCTTTCTGGCTATGTAACTAGTCTAAACTGCTCTGCTGGAGAAATGCTTTCAACTGGTATGAACCTAGCAACTATAACAAATCTAGACAAAATAACTTTAACAGTTAATGCAGATGAAACTCTCCTTCCAAAATTCGAGGAAAACCAAGCAGTGAAAGTTTCAGTCCTTAGCTACAAGGATGAGGAGTTTAATGGAAAAATAGTGCAGATTAATAAAAAACCAGATTTCGCAATCAAAAAAGCCAGCAATGAAAATGGAGATTTCGATTTAATAACCTATGGAATAAAAATAGAAATTGAAAATAAAGACCAAAAATTAAGACCTGGTATGACAGCATTTATAAACATTGAAGAATAGAAGGGTTTCGTATGAATATAAACTTTAAAAAATATATAGCTCCCTTGATACTCATACTTATCTTTCCAAATCTAGTAAACATTCTTACTTGTTACTCTATGAAGGAAAAACAGCTAAGGTACATTCCCAGCGCTGTATATCTTGGAGACAATACAAGTATGACAAGGGATATAGTAAGAAATCTTAAAAGCAGTGAAACGTTTGATGTGCAGTATATAGTAGACGACCCGAATGAAGTTGAAGCTTTGATGAGAGATGGAAAAATCCTATTTGGATTAATCATCCCTCAAAACTTTACTAATGATATCAAAAACTTCAAATCTCCTAAGCTTACTACTGTAATAGATGGAACTCAATTATCCTCAGCTTCTTTTACAAAAATAGCTTCATCAGAGCTACTTATGACTATAAAAGCTGGAGCAATGATGAGTACCTATCAAGGAAAGCTCAGTATGTCAGAAACTGAGGCACTAAACACCGCCATGCCTATTAACATAGTAAATAGATTAATAGGTAATCCAACCAGAAATTATATTAATTTCTTACTTCCAGGTATGATGCTAGCAATAGTACAGGTTGCTGTAGCAATGAATGCAGCTTCTTCTAAAATTGTAAAAAAATCATCTGGAATTATTGATTTTTTCAAAAATGTAATGAAAAATTTAATCGACTATGGAATTTTGGGAATAGTTTCAGCAATTTTAATATTAGCAGTTCAGCATTATATATTTGATGTTCCAATAAAGGCATATTACACTAGAGTTCTATTACTACTTATAGTTTTTATGCTAGCCGTAGTATCTATGAGCCTTCTTATAGCTAGTATTTTTTCAAAAAAACAAGTATTTGCAACTCAAGTAGCTGCAGTGTGGTTCATCCCTAGCTCTATACTTTCGGGCTACTCATGGCCACTTATCTCTATGCCAGATTTTTTTAGACAGATAAGTAGCTTTATGCCCTACACTTATTTTGTAAGCACCCTTAGAAATCTTATGCTAAAAGGACATTCCTATGATTATACGAATAATATCGCTATGCTTCTTATTTTAACTCTAGGTTCCTTAATTCTTAGCTTAGTGAGTTTTGTAATCAGAAAACAAATACTAAAAAGAAATATTACATTAAAATCTCTGTCAGGAAGGAAGGTTTTGCATGACTAATTTTATAAGCGAATTAAAAAAGTTTTTCACTGTACCTAAAAACCTTCTGTTCATGATAGGAATACCCATGATTTTTACTGTTTTCTTTGGAAATGTATATAAAAATGACTATCTAAATACTATCCCAATAACAGTTTACGATATGGATAATAGCTCTCTTTCACGCTCATTAGTTGAGGAATTTGATAAAAATCCTCGTTATACCGTCGACTTTTATTCAGAAAATCTAGATGAAGTAAAGCAAGCTGTGGAGTCAACTCAGGTTTATATGGGTGTTGTTATTCCTTCAGATTTTGAAAAGGATGTAAAGTCCAAAAAAAGTTCTAAAGTGGCTTTGATAGTAGATGCAACCAATATGGCAGTTGCAAACAACGCCCTTGCTTCTGCTACTGAAATAATAAGCACTGTAAACGCAGGTGTGAATCTTCAGTTCCTAGAAGGAAAAAATGTTCCTCCATCACTTTCAAAACGTTACGTAAATATATTTGAAATGAATAATAGAACACTTTGGGATCCCAAGCTATCCTATAAATATTATGTAATGCCTGGTATGATTTTAGTTCTTGTTCAGCAACTATTTCTATCTATATTTGTCGTGAATGTAATAGAAGATAAGACCAATATATTTTATAAAATTTTAATCCACACTATAATATCCTCGCTTACATTCTTGATATGTACCAGCTTGCTCAAGCATGTGCTTGGAATAAATATAATAGGAAATATGCTCACATCTACTTTTCTATCTTTTATGTATCTGATATCATTAAGTAGCATAGCTTTAGTTCTTGCTCTTTCTATTTCCAGTCCATTAAGAGCTACTCAGATTTGCATGCTATTATCGGTACCTAGCTTTTTAACTGCAGGCTATGTATGGCCAGTTATGAAAATGCCTCAGTTTAGTGTATATATTATCAAGGCTCTATGGCCTCTTATTTATATGATAGCTCCACTTAGAGACTATCTAATCAAAGGCGCACTACCTTATTACTTTAAATCAAATATGCTTCAAATGACTGTATTTGCTGGCATATGGTTTTTTATAGCTTTTTTAATTTCGAAAAAATCTAGGCCCTGCTTAGATGAGGAGGATTAACTATCATGTTCCAAGATTATGATTTTCAAGGATATATAGATGCTTACTCATTTATAGAGTTCTCATCAGGCCAGACTATAATAAATATATTAAAAACTGAGCGAATCATGAGAATGGTATATGATAGATTATTTGAAAAATACAATATATCTGAGCCAAAATTCTTTGTTATCCTACTTCTTAGCATTCATGAAGCAGACGGGATGCCTCTTATAGAGCTTGGTAAAAATATGATGGTAAGCCGTGCAAACATGACCACCTTAATCGACCGTATGATAAAGGAAAACCTAGTAGAAAAACGAAAAAATGCAAATGATAAACGTTCTATAAAGGCTCATCTTACCCCAAAGGGAAGACAGCTTTTTGATGAGATAAAAGACCTTCATATGGAGTTCAGTCAGCGCATGACTAAAGCTCTCACAGAAGAAGAAAGAGCTACTCTAAATAATATCTTAAAGAAGCTTCAAGAGGATATCGTTCAGGATTTTTCAAAAACTAAATAAGCTGTGGATATTGTAAATACAAAAAAAGACCCTTTGTTGTATATAATATCTCAAAAGTAGAAAAGGTAATTAATTAAAAGTACATTATTCACTTTGAGGTATCATATCCTTTTAGGGTCTTTTTTCATGGTAATATTATATTTTACAATCCTATGGAGATATCTTTTCAATCACGCAGTAGGTTATATCGTCCTCTTGTCCAGAATTAGTTATATTTTGAACTATTTGTGATTTTAATTTGTTATTTAGAATAAACGATGGGCTAACTCCTATGCTGTCAATATACGCTAACAAGCTATCTGGTCCCCAGAAATTCCCATCTTGCCTTCTCATCTCAGTAAGTCCATCTGTATGAAGAAGCAGTTTTTCTCCATATTTAAGCTCTATCTCATAATCCTCGAAATTTGGTTCAAATACATCCCCTAGCTTACATATAGGGAATCCACTTTCTATCTCTAAGAACTTTGGTTTTGAATCTTGAGAAATCAGTATAGGGTTGCAATTTAATCCCGCTGAAGACAAAATAACCTTGTTATCATTTTTATTGTACATTCCATATAGCATAACTATATGTATCTCATCTGGAAAGTTTGACTTATTAAACAAGCTATAAAAATGATTAAGCACAGCTGCAGGAGAAAAAATTGAAGCTTCTTTATATTTTATTCTCATGCTCTCACCTATGCTTTGTGCCGCAAATACTCCTAGCATCGCGGCAGCAACTCCGTGTCCTGAGACATCCATGATGTAAAATCCAATATTTTCGTCATCTATGCTGAAATAATTTACATAATCACCACTAAGCTCCTCACATGGAAAAATTTCAAAATTAAATCTCAAATCATTAATAACTAAATCTTTCCTCGGAAACATAGCTTTTTGAATTTCTCTAGTAGATGCCAAATCATCCTTAATCTTTGTATTTATAAACTCAAGTTCTTTGTTCTGCTTGTATATTTTTGCAGTTTGCTCTTCCATAGCTATTGTCATATCACTTATGTCCAAAGTAAGCATTTCCTTTTGTTCGAAAATCTGCTGATAGGGTCTACGCACATTTTTTACAAATACTGCCCTAAAAATATACCCATAGGAAAGTATCTTAAAAATATGCCCTGTTATATTTAAAGTATCGTAAACGTTGACGTAAAGCATAAAACAAACCTCTGCAAACAGTCCCAGCATAAGACCTGATAGCATATAAACATTTGCAGTAGTGTATTTACCTTCAGAACGATTTACATAAGCAAATATATCAATAATAAATATTGTCGTAATTACATATTCCCATATAATTTTTGTGTTTGTTAGCCCCTTGCCTTTTATAATAAGAGGTGGCATCTGCTCTACATAGATTATGCTTAGCAAAAACACAACTCCTACTACTAAAATCCCTAAAATTATTGAATATCCTTTTTTAACAGAAGAAAGAGAATCTTTTTTAGTAGTATAAGCAATAAAAAGTCCTATTCCAAGTATAAACCTTGAGAAAATCCAAAAATATGTAGGCGTTTGGATATTTTCTGGAAACAAGCTATACATTCCGTTGTAAGTCAACATGTGGAATATATCTAGTAGTCCTGTTATAAAAAAAGTATTCGCTAAAATTAGTGAATACTTTCTATAAAAAATATCATATGTAAAAAAGAGCACAACAAATATAGAAAATGAAATAAGAGCACTCGCTATTTCAGTAAAAACATGAAACATAAGATAACTGTCCTGAGATATCTTAATTTCCACGAATCTGTTTATAAAAATACTAAATAAGAAAATAACTACGCTACTTGCGACAACTGTAGATAAATAGCGAATTGTCTTTTCTGATTTATCACTAGAAGCAACTTGGCTTTGCATAAGTAGCCCTCACTTTATACGTAATTTTGCTTTATTATACCATAGAAGTATTGATTAAAATATTACAAAACAATAAACAAAACTCCCCCTACTCTAGCATATACAGCTAAAACAAGGAGAGTTTCAATTTATTCAAACGAGTCTGCTGGATATAGGGGAAAGTTTGCAATTAACTTTCTCGCCTCAGCCTTACAGCTAGCTAAGTTAGCTTCGTCATGAGGAGCATCAGCAACTTTGTTCATAATATTAGCAATTTGCTTGATTTCTTTTTCTTTCAAGCCTCTTTGCGTCACAGCTGTAAGGCCTATTCTCACTCCACTTGTCACAGCTGGGCTTTCTGGATCAAAAGGAATCATATTTTTATTTACTGTAATTCCTACTGAGTCTAATGCTTCTTGAAATACCTGTCCTGTTATTTTCTTTCCTCTTAGGTCAGCTACGAGAAGGTGATTATCTGTCCCTCCGCTTACTATCCTAAATCCATAGCTTTCAAGCTCAGATGCTAGGCACCTAGAATTTATAACTACTTGCTTCATTATAGCCTTAAACTCCTCAGAGCCTGCATACTTAAATGACCAGGTTTTTGCAGCCATAGTGTGAAGATGCATAGAGCCTAGAGCCCCTGGAAAAGTTCCTTTATCAAGTAGCTTTGCATGTTGTTTTTTGCAAAACACCATTCCACTTCTAGCACTGCAAAATGTCTTTGTAGTAGATGAGGTTACAAAATCAGCATGGGGAATTGGACTAGGAATTACTTTAGCTGCAACAAGTCCAGCTATATGAGCCATATCCACCATAAAATAAGCATCATTCTCCTTTGCAATCTTTGCAATTCTTTCATAATCTATAAGCCTAGAATACGAGCTTCCACCTGCAATTATAAGCCTTGGTTTCAGTGCCTTTGCTTTTTCTTCTATATCTTCGTAATCAATCAGCTCTGTGTCCTTATCAATAGAATAAAACTCAAAATCATATATTCTGCTCACCCAGTTTGCCGGTGATCCATGAGTAAGGTGACCGCCTTGGTCTAATCTCATGCTCAGCACCTTGTCCCCTGGCTTTAGTATAGCTGCAAATACACTATAGTTTGCCGTAGAGCCTGAATAAGACTGAATATTTACATGCTCTGCTCCAAATAATTCCTTGGCTCTTTCCCATGCTAACTCTTCTAGCTTATCAGCTAAATGTGAACCTGCCTGAAATCTTTTGCCAGGATATCCCTCTAGAGTTTTGTTTGTAAATACACTTCCTGAGAGCTCCATCACCGGAATAGGAACTGTACTTTCTGATGCAATCATCTCTATATTTTGTTCTTGTCGCCAAAGCTCCTCATCCAAAATCTGAGCTAAAATAGGGTCTGTTTGCCTAGTGATTTCTAACATGATAACCTCCTTGAGCAATTTATATATTACCTAATTATCTCAAATATTCTGAATTTTTGCTACACTAAAAGCAGAATTAAAGATATATCCTGCTTTCTAGTATTAAGGCTCTCATATACCAGTAATCCAAAATTGCTAAAGGATTTCTAAAAGCTTGTATTATTCGCAAAAACTTTATTTTCAGCCTGTATCATATTAGTAATTAGACTTCCCATCTCTTTACAGCCCATAATCATAGAGCTTACACTTTCTCTGCCTTCTTCTGATTTAATAATTTTATACGAGTCTTTTATATCATAGGTTCTGTATCCCGATTCCAAAACCTTTGTGACGGCGTTTTCTATGCATCTAGCTTCTTCGATTAGTCCAAAAGAATGTCTTAGCATCATGGCAGAGGACAATATCGCGGCAATTGGGTTTGCAGTGTTTTGCCCTGCAATATCAGGTGCAGAGCCATGAATTGGTTCATACATCCCAAAGCTTCCTTCTCCTAAACTTGCTGAAGGTAGTAATCCTATAGAGCCTGTAATTATACTGGCTTCATCTGATAGTATATCTCCAAATATATTGGAGGTTACCATAACATCGAATTGCCTAGGGTCTTTTATAAGCTGCATAGCGGCATTATCAACATACATATGTGTAAGCTCTACGTCAGGATAATCATGAGAAACCTCAGTAACAACTCTGCGCCATAGTCTTGAGCTTTCCATGACATTGGCTTTATCTACGCTTACTACTCGCTTTTGACGGTTCATAGCAGAATCAAAAGCTCTTATTGCTATTCTTTTGACCTCGGCTTCGCTATAGGACTCTACATCATAAGCCTTCATCCCATTTTTACTGCCCTTCCAGCCTTTTTCTCCAAAATAAATTCCACCAGTAAGCTCTCTTACTATAAGTATATCTATGCCATCTCCTATTATTTCCTCTTTCAGAGGGCAAGCATTTTTCAGTGCCATATGAATTGTTGCTGGTCTTAAATTCGCATATAATCCAAGCTCTTCTCTTAGGCCAAGAAGTGCAGTTTCCGGTCTTGCTTCTCCGGAAAGGTCATCCCATTTCGGTCCCCCTACTGCTCCAAGCAGTACGCTGTCACTAGCTCTACATAGGTTTACCGTAGCCTCTGGAAGGCACTCTCCTGTTTCATCTATTGCTATTCCTCCAGCTAGAGCTTTATTGAATTCAAACTCATGTCCAAAAATCTCTCCTGTTTTTTCTAGTACCTCACATGCCGATCTACACACCTCTGGTCCGATTCCGTCTCCTTCAATTACTGCTACCTTAAATCTTCCCATAGTAATCACCTCTTCTTAATAGATTTATTTGCCTTTATCATTACTTGATAAGTTCATTCTAGTTTGCTTTACTAGTCCATCCGCTTTCATTATCTCCTCGATAAATTTTGGAAAGCCTTGAGCCTGATACTCGCAGTTCTTTGTAATATTTTTTATTATTCCTAAGCTAAAATCTACTTCTATTTCATCACTATCTTCTATATCTAGCGAGGCTTCTCTGCTTTCTAGAATAGGCATCCCTATATTAATAGCATTTCTATAAAAAATCCTTGCAAAGCTCTCAGCTATAATGCAAGATATCCCCGCGTATTTAATAGAAAGAGGAGCATGCTCTCTGGATGAGCCGCAGCCAAAATTTTTGCCTGCTACCATAATATCTCCAGCCTTGATTTTATTTACAAAGTCAGAATCTATATCAATCATACAGTACTTTGCAAGTTCCTCTCCACTAGACACATTAAGATACCTAGCTGGAATAATTACATCTGTATCGATATCATCTCCGTATTTAAAAACCCTACCTCTAGCCCTCATATTATGCCTCCTTTAGTTTTGCTGGATCTATAAGCTTTCCTGCTATTGCTGATGCCGCTGCTACTGCTGGACTAGCAAGATAAACTTCACTTTCCACATGACCCATGCGACCTACAAAATTTCTATTGGTTGTAGATATACATCTTTCTTTGCTAGCAAGTATGCCCATATGTCCTCCAAGACAAGGACCACAAGTCGGCATTGAAAATATTGCTCCAGCATTTATGAAATCTTCGGCATAGCCAGCCTTTATACACTCTAGATACACCTTCTGGCTTCCAGGAATTATAATAGTCCTAACTCTTTTATTAACTTTTTTACCCCTTAAGATATCTGCTGTGATTTTCATATCTGATAATCTTCCATTGGTGCATGACCCTATAACCACTTGGTCAATCTCAATTTCATCTGCTTCATCTATCGTAACAGTATTTTCTGGCAAATGAGGAAACGCTATAGTTGGTCTGATGCTTGAAAGATTTATATCATATATCTTTTCGTAATGTGCATCTTCATCCGCTTCATAAATTTTATATGGCTTAGTGCTGTGTATATCTATATAATCCTTTGTTTGCTCGTCAAATGGAAAAATTCCATTTTTCGCACCTGCCTCTATAGCCATATTTGCAATTGTAAATCTATCGTCCATAGATAGTGACTTAATTCCATCTCCTGTAAATTCCATCGACTGATATAAAGCCCCATCCACGCCTATCATACCTATGATGTGAAGTATTACGTCCTTTCCACTTACATGTTTTGAAAGACTTCCTTTAAGATTGAACTTGATTGCGCTTGGAACTTTAAACCAAGCCTCTCCAGTTGCCATACCTACTGCCATATCTGTGCTTCCTATTCCTGTCGAAAAAGCCCCTAAGGCTCCATAGGTACAGGTATGACTGTCCGCTCCTATTATCACCTCTCCTGGAGCTACTATCCCTTTTTCAGGAAGTATTACATGCTCTATTCCTACATCTCCTACATCATAAAAATGCACTATGTCCTTTTCATATGCAAATTCTCTACACCCCTTACACTGCTCAGCTGCCTTTATATCTTTGTTTGGAGTAAAGTGGTCAAGCACTATAACCACCTTTTCTTTATCAAAAACTTCACTTGCTCCAGTATTATTAAACTCTGGTATCGCAACTGCTGTGGTAATATCATTTCCCATAACTATATCTAGTTTTACTTTTATAAGCTCCCCTGCCTCTACACATTTTCTGCCAGCATGGTCTGCCAAAATCTTCTGTGTCATCGTCATTCCCATTTTATCTGCCTCCACCTAGAATTTATGCTATCTCTTCTTCCTCAGTATCTATGTCCTTAGTTTGCTGAGCTGATATCATTTTATTAATCGCACTTACTACAGCTCTTAGTGAAGATTTTCCTACACTGCTTGAGGTTCCCGCTCCATAAAACCTTTCTCCTGTTTCATTTTTTAGCTCTATATACGATATAGCTTTAGCCTTAGTTCCATACTCCATAGAGTGCCCTCTGTAATCTACTATATCAATATCCATACCAATAATTTCTTTTAGGCTGTTACAAAAGGCTGAAACAACTCCATTTCCTTCAGCTTGTACATAGTGCTTTTGCATATTGTATTCAATCTCAGCTTCAATAAAAACCAAATTCCAATCAGAGTCTACGCTTTGTGTCTTATGGTAATTAAGTTGAAGTGGAGTTCTGATATCTACATATTCCTTTAAAAATACCTCATAGATTTCCTCAGCGCCAATCTCAGTCTGCATCTTATCAGAATAAGCTGTAATTACTCTTCCAGCATCTTTTTGAAAATCCTTAGGAATATAAAGCCCGTAATTTTGTTCTAGTATAAAGCTCACTCCGCCTTTGCCAGATTGTGAATTAATACGAATTATTGGCTCATATCTTTTTCCTATATCCTTTGGATCTAGTGGAAGATAAGGAACTTCCCAGTACTTAGCTTGTTTATTCATTCTTGCCATTCCTTTTTTGATAGCATCCTGATGAGAGCCTGAAAAAGCAGTAAATACCAAATCTCCTGCGTAAGGATGTCTAGGATGAACACTCATGGCTGTAGACTCCTCATAAATCTCAATCATGCTATTAATATCGCTAAAGTCAAGCTCTGGATTTATGCCCTGAGTATATAAATTCATTCCTAGATTCAAAATATCTGCGTTTCCTGTTCTTTCTCCATTTCCAAATAAAGTTCCCTCAACTCTATCTGCTCCTGCCATCAAGCCTAGCTCAGTAGCTGCTACACCAGTTCCTCTATCGTTGTGAGCATGAAGGCTAACTATGACATTTTCTCTAGATTTAAGATTTCTGCACATGTATTCTATTTGGTCTGCATAAGTATTTGGAGTTGCCATCTCTACTGTAGACGGTAAATTAATAATCACTTTCTTATCTTTGGTCGGCTTCCACACATCTATTACAGAGTTGCAAATTTCAGCAGCAAAATCCATTTCAGTCCCTGTAAAGCTCTCTGGCGAATACTCGAAAGTAAAATTTGTTTCTGGATTTTTTAGTGCTAGCTCTTTTATTGCTCTTGCTCCGAACACTGCAAGCTCTATAGTCTCTTCTTTGCTATTTCTAAATACAACCTCTCTTTGAAGCGTTGAAGTTGAATTATATAAATGCACTACAGCATTTTTAGTTCCCTTTAAGGCTTCGAAAGTTTTATTTATAATCTGGATTCTAGATTGAGTAAGCACCTGAATAGTAACATCCTCAGGTATGTAACCTTCTTCAATTAAAGTCCTTGTAAATTCATATTCAGTATCTGAAGCGGCTGGAAAACCTATTTCTATGGTTTTAAAACCCATTTTGACCAAATATTCGAAGAAACGTAGCTTTTGTTTTAAACCCATGGGTGTAATGAGAGCTTGGTTTCCATCTCTTAAATCCACACTGCACCACTGCGGAGCTTTTTCTATTTTTCTCGATGGCCAGATTCTATCCTCAAGCACAATCGTTTCATATCCCTTGTATTTTTTATAATTCATTGCTACCTTCCTCCTTATATTTTAGTTAATATTTATTTAACGAGTGATTAGACCAACAGGAAATCCAGCTATAAATGGCTAGAAAGATTGCTTGGATTCCTGTTGGTAACAGAAAATTGATAACAAAAAAGCCTTTCATCCCTATAAATAGAGATGAAAGGCTAAGCCCTCCACGGTACCACTCTTGTTCACTTCATGCGAAGTGCACTCATATAGATACTTGCCGTAAGCATAATATCCTGTCCTTGATAACGGTGGACTGCCGGTACCGCCTACGAAAAAAAGTTCAGCGGACCACTCAAAGGCGAGTTCCCCTTTTGCCCCATTACTGTCTCACACCACCCGACAGCTCTCTGGAATGTTTCAAAAGCGTACTATTCCTTATCAACGTGCTTGTATTTAGTTGCTCAATTTTCTTAGAAACTAATCTATCACAGGTTGGATATACTTGTCAAACATTTTTTCAAAATATTTTAAAAATTCTTACATAAGCTTTAAAAGATTAATCATTTCTATAGCTGTAACCCCAGCTTCAAATCCTTTATTCCCAGCCTTTGTACCTGCTCTTTCTATGGCCTGCTCTATAGTGTCAGTAGTAAGCACTCCAAAGATTACTGGAACTCCTGTTTCAAGGGATACATTTGCCACTCCTTTACTCACCTCTGATGCTACGACATCAAAATGAGGCGTAGCTCCTCTAATTACTGCACCTAAGCAGATGACTGCATCATAATTATTTGAGCTTGCTAGTTTTTTTGCAACTAGAGGAATTTCAAAAGCTCCTGGTACCCATGCCACTGTTATATCATCTTCTGAGGCTCCATGACGAACAAGAGCATCCTTTGCTCCCTCTAATAATTTAGAGCCTATAAATTCATTAAATCTTCCTACTACAATCGCAACCCTATGACTAGAAGCCATCAACTTTCCTTCGAATACATTCATTTTTCTACCTCCTGTTTTTATTAAAACTTATCTAGCATATGTCCCATTTTTTCTTTTTTGGTCCATAAATAAAAATCATTTTTTTCATTGTGATTCATTTCAATAGACACTCTATCTGTAATTTCCAAACCATAACCCTCTAGCCCAGTTATTTTTTTGGGATTATTGGTCATTAGCTTTAGCTTTCTAGCTCCTAAATCATATAAAATCTGAGCTCCTATGCCATAATCTCTCATATCCTCAGGAAAGCCTAGCTCTAGATTTGCTTCTACCGTATCCTTTCCATGGTCTTGAAGATTATATGCTTTTATTTTATTAATAAGGCCGATTCCTCTTCCTTCTTGTCTCATGTATAAAAGGATACCTCTTCCTTTTTTTTCTATAAGCTCTAGAGCTTTTGCTAGCTGGTCTCCGCAGTCGCATCTAAGTGAGCCAAAAGCATCGCCAGTAAGGCACTCTGAGTGTACTCTAACTAGTACAGGTAGCTCAGGATTAATTTCTCCTTTGACTAGAGCCACATGATGCTCGCCAGTGAGTGAATTTACATAGCCCTTCATAACAAAATTTCCATATTTTGTAGGTAGCTGAGATACAGCTTCACACTTTACAAAAATTTCATTTTTTCTTCTATAGGCTATAAGGTCAGCTATTGTAATGAGCTTCAAATTATGTAGCTTTGCAAACTTTATAAGTTCAGGCACTCTAGCCATAGTCCCATCATCATTTAAAATCTCACAGATAACTCCTGCAGGCTTTAATCCCGCTAGTCTTGCAAGATCTACTGCAGCTTCAGTATGGCCTGCTCTTACTAGCACTCCACCATCCTTTGAGCAAAGTGGAAATATGTGTCCAGGGCGAGTGAAATCTTCTCCGTTTACTTCATCATCCATAAGCTTTGTTATAGTTAAAGCTCTTTCGTGTGCAGATATCCCTGTGTGAGTTGTTTTGTAATCCACAGATAGCGTAAATGCAGTCTCCTTTGGGTCTGTGTTGTTGCTCACCATAGCTCCTATCTTAAGCTCATCTAGCCTAGATTTAAGCATAGGCATACACACTAGTCCCCTGCCATATTTGACCATGAAATTTATATCATCACCTGTTGCAAACTCTGCTGCCATAAGCAAATCGCCTTCATTTTCTCTATCTTCATCATCCACTACAACTACCATTTTGCCATTTTTTATATCCTCTATTGCCGATTCTATACTATCAAACATCTTATCCCTCCAAAATTCTAAATATAAATGATGCTCTGACTCAAAATGATATATAAATTAGACTTTTAAGATATAAAAGCTTTTAATATCCTTAAATTTCTAAATTAATTTACTCTACTTATAAAAATCCATTTGAAGCTAAAAAGTTCATATCTATTTTGCTTGGTTTCTCTATATTATCCTCAGTTGAATTAGAACTCAGAATCTTTGAATTTGCTACAAAGCTTTGAATGTATTTGCCAATCATATCGCATTCTATATTCACCATTTGACCTGACATTGCTTTTTCTAGAGTAGTCATTTTCTTTGTATGTGGTATCACAGAAACTGTAAAGCTGCTCTTCGTAACGCTAGCAACAGTAAGTGATATGCCGTCTATAGAAACTGAGCCCTTTTCTATTATGTAAGGCAGCAGATTTGCGCTTAGACCTATTTCAATTAAAACTGCATTTTCATCTGGATTAATTTTTATGATTTCACCAGTACTATCTATATGTCCAGAAACCATATGCCCTCCTAGTCTATCTCCTAGCTTTAGTGCTCTTTCCAAATTCACCTTTGAGCCTTTTGTAAGCCTGTGAAGATTCGTTCTTTTTATAGTTTCGGGCATGACATCTGCCGTAAAGCTTTCAGCTGACTTTGATGTGACTGTAAGGCAGATTCCATTTACTGCTATACTATCACCTATATTCGCATCCTCAAGGACTTTACTTGCCTTGATTGAAACTGAAGTTGATTTGCTACCTGGTCTTATATTTAAAATGCTCCCGGTCTCTTCTATTAGTCCTGTGAACATAAATAACCCTCCACTACAAAATCATTTTCAATATGAGTGAAATTCATAGATTTAAGATTTATTACCTCGCTCATACTACTTGCTCCATAGCCTCCTATCGGAGATTTTGCATTTGTTCCTCCGATAATTTTAGGAGCTATATAAGCTCTAATCTTATTTACTAGCTTAGCTTCAAGTAATGCTGCATTAAGCTGTTCTCCTGCTTCAATCAAAATACTGTCCATTCCTAAAAACCCAAGCTCTTTCCAAAGCTCCTCTAAATCCACCTTGCCATCCTTTGATTTTGTCATGATTATTTTGGCTCCGTAATCCTCGAGCTTTCTGAGTTTTTCATCGCTAGCTGCCTCAGTAACTGCTATATAGGTATCTGATTTTGAATCGAGATTTAATATTTTCGCATCAAGGCTGATTCTAGCTGCCGAATCTACAACTATTCTATGAGGCTCTCTTCCTTTTGAGTCAATAAGTCTTACATTAAGCGAAGCATCATCAGAGAGTATTGTTCCTATCCCTGTCACAACTGCACTTACGCTGCTCCTTAAGCTGTGCACATCGGTTCGTGAGTTCTCGCTAGTAATCCATTTGCTATCTCCTGTGTGACAAGCTATTTTTCCATCTAGACTCATAGCGTACTTTAGTATCGTAAAAGGAAGATTCGTTGTCATATAGTGTATGAAGACTTCATTTTGAATCTTTGCCAGCTCTTCTAACACGCCTACAGTTATTTCTATATTGCTCTGCTTTAATTTTGCTATTCCACTTCCAGATACAAGAGGATTGGGGTCAGTAGTCGCAACAACAACTCTAGCTAGCTGATTCTTAATAATTGCCTCCGTACACGGTGGAGTTTTACCTTGATGACAGCAAGGCTCTAAGGTAACATACATAGTTGCACCCTTTATATCCTCAGTAGCAGAATTTATTGCTTCAATCTCTGCATGGGATTTTCCAAAAGCAGTGTGATAACCTTCACCTATTACCTTGCCATCTTTTACTATCACTGCTCCGACCAAGGGGTTTGGATTTACATATCCTCTTCCTTTTTCAGCAAGTGAAAGAGCTAGTTTCATAAATTTTTCATCCGATTCGAGCATATCAATAACTCCCATATCTACATCAGTCCTTTCATTTTTACTAATCATTTATTAATTCGAGATCATAAAAAAAGCTCTGGATATCAAAAAACATCCAGAGCATAATAGACCAAAAAATCTACATATAAAATCATCTTCTCCCATCCAGACTTTACTGTCGGTCTTGGAATTTCACCAAGTCAACCACTTTCGCAGTTCGCGGACTTTTACCGCCGGTCGGGAATTTCACCCTGCCCTGAAGAATATATTCAGTTGTATTATCATCATAAAAATATCACATACAAAATAAAAAGTCAACTTACTTTATTAAGTCCATCAAGTACTGTCCATAATCAGTTTTTTCCATAGGTCTTGCAAGTTTATTTAGCTGTTCATCTGAAATATAGCCTTTCTTGTAGGCAATTTCTTCTATGCATGCTATATATAGCCCTTGTCTTTTTTGGATTGCCTCAACAAAATTAGAAGCCTCTAGTAGAGATTCATGAGTCCCTGTATCTAGCCAAGCAAGTCCTCTACCCATAATCTCAACCTTTAGGTCTTTATTATTAAGATAATGCTCTATAACTGAAGTTATTTCTAGCTCACCCCGTTTTGAAGGCTTGACATTTTTAGCTATCTGGCTGACTTTATTATCAAAAAAGTATATGCCAGGCACTGCATATGAAGATTTTGGATGCTCTGGTTTTTCCTCAATTGAGATAGCATTCATATCACTGTCAACTTCTACTACTCCATACGCTCTAGGGTCTTTTACATAGCAACCAAATATAACTGCTCCCGAATCTAAATTAGAGGCATTATGTAAGACATTTACAAGATTTGCTCCATAAAAAATATTATCTCCTAAAATCAAGCACACAGAATCATCTTCTATAAATTCTTCCCCTATAATAAAAGCTTCTGCTAGCCCTTTTGGCTGATTTTGTACAGCATAGGAGAACTCCATCCCTATATCAGAGCCATCTCCCAGAAGCTCTTCAAAATCAGAAATGTCTCTTGGTGTTGAAATAATAAGCACCTCTTTAATTCCTGCGAGCATGAGCACTGAAAGAGGATAGTAAATCATTGGTTTGTCATAGACTGGAAGCATCTGTTTTGAAACAGATTTAGTTATAGGATAAAGCCTAGTGCCAGATCCTCCTGCTAATATTATTCCTTTCATGATATAGCCCCTTTCCAAGTTTTATATTAATATATTATCACATTTACAAGTATACGCTTTATTATTATCTACTTGATTATACAGAAATTTTATTTTTTTGTGTAAAAAAACTTATGTAGGGTAGATATAAAATAGAGATAATATATTTCGGAAATTAAAGGAGGCATTACTATGAATTTTGATATGCTAAAAGGTAAATTCAATCAGATACTTGGAGATGCTAAAACAGAGTTTGGTAAATTAACTGACGACGAGCTTAAAATGCTTGAAGGTCAAAGAGATAAATTCATCGGAGTAGTTCAAGAAAAATATGGAATCGCCAAAGAAGAAGCAGAGAATAAAGTTAATGAGTTTTTGAAAAAATACTAATATCCACTCCACCCATTAAAGAAATCAAAAAAGTCTAGATGCGAAATTAGCATCTAGACTTTTTTTGATTAGATTTTAAACTGTGCTACTAAAGCTTGAAGCTCTTCTGCAATCTCTGCTAGACTCTCTCCAGAATTTGCTATTTCCTCTATAGTTGCTGCTTGCTCCTGCATAGAAGCTGATGCCTGCTGAGTTCCTGCTGCATTTTCTTCTGATATAGCAGATAGATTTTCAGATAGAGATATAATTATATCTTTATTTTGTATCATTAGCTTTGACGATTCATTTAATTTTTCTATTATGTCATTTACTGAATCTATCGCTCTTGCTATGGCTTCAAATTTTCCTTCAGTGTCTTTTACGCTTGAGGTTTGGTCCATAATTGTAGTTTGAACCACCTTCATAGTGTCAACTGCACTTTGAGATTTTGCTTTTAGCTCATTAATAACCTCTTTGATATCTGATGTAAAGTTGTTAGATTGTTCTGCGAGCTTTCTGATTTCCTCAGCAACAACAGAGAACCCTCTTCCTGCTTCTCCCGCTCTTGCCGCTTCTATAGCTGCATTTAAGGCTAGAAGATTGGTCTGGTCAGCTATGCTTTGAATCATTGTACTTGCAGTGTCTATTTTTTCTGCACTTTGGTTGTTGCTCATTATAATTTCATAAACCTCTTTAGTAGACTTAGTGCTTTGATCAGTCTTTTCTATTAGTGTTTTTAATATATTAAAGCCTTCTTCTTTTTCTTTATCTATAAGAACAGCTGCTTGATTTAAATTCTTTAGATTCTGAGAATCCTTTTCCATAAGATTTCCCATATCATTAACACTTTGAACAGTATTTTCAGTATCTTTTGCCTGCTCGCTAGCTCCATTTGCAATCTCTTCTATGGTTCTTGCAACTTCTTCAGAAGCAGTTTCCGCTTGCTGGGACGTTGCCGTTAGCTCTTCAGATGAGGCAGCTACAAGCGAAGATTTATCTATAACCTTTGAAATCATGTCCTTCATGGATGCTTGCATATTGTCTATGGCTTTTGCAATTTCTCCTAGCTCATCACTGTTTGAAAGTAGGCTTTTGTCTATGTCATTTGTAAAGTCTCCCTCAGACATGATTGAAATCTGCTTTTTAAGCTTATTTATTACTGCAATTACCTTAGTAATAGTAAAGTATAGTGCCGCTCCAAGCAATAGGAAGATAGCAAGTCCAACACCCATAATCATCATTGTATTTTTAGTTACAGCTTTTTGAACAGAATCAATTGAATACCCTATCTTAACTGCCCCTGCTATATATCCGTTTACATCAACAGGGTATACAACTTCATATACTTCACGAGATTCATAATTTGCGGTAGCAGTATAAATCTTTTTATCTTGAATAGCTGTCTTTGCCCCTATATCATCCACTAGGTAGCCCTCTAGCAGCTCTGGATTACTGTGAGCTTTCACCTTATATATACTGTCCATATATAGGGCATATGCTATATTATCGGATTTTGCTATATCTTCAATTATTGCCTGATACCCAAATTTCTGAGTCATAGCATTTATGTCATTAGCAAGAATTCCTACCTGCACCATTCCTCCATTTACGTTATGAACATATCCATACTTATAATAGCTGTTTGTTACAGCACTTTGTCTTATTTCTTCCATGTAATCAGCTAATTTTCCGTCCTTTACAGGAGTAGATATGTGGTCTTCTGGAAAGGTATAGCCTATGCTACTTTCTAGGTTTGAGTAAATTATAGTCCCATTTTGATCCACAAAGTTAATTTCATCAATTCCCATATCCTTTGCAAGCTGGGCTAAAAATTCATTGCTAATCATTTGCTGATTAGTAATTATTGATTTTCCAATTCCTCTTATAGAATTTTCTAAAAGTCTATTTGCATTACTAATGGATTGCTGATTGTCATTTACTCGCTTTACAAATTGTTCAGCAGTAAAAACTCCATTATCTCTCATTTGCTGAAATAAAGCATCTCTTGTAAGATAGGAGGATGCAAAAGCAATTGCTCCTACCCCTAACAAAATTAAAACTAAAGGAATAACCAAGAGCTTTATTTTTATTGAATTAGATTTTTTTCCATCAAAACTATACATTTATACATCTCCCTTTGTTAAATAATTTTTATCTAATTTCATATAAACTAGGATACCATCTTTACTTCTAAAAGTACACGCTAAGCTTTAAAATAGTGCTTATAAACAAATAGGCTGTCAGATAATTAAGTTTAAACACAATATATAGACTTCCACTAGGAAATTCAAAGATATATTATATTTTATCTTATTTATCAAACAGCCTATTTAAATAACTAATTTATTGTATTTATTAAACTAAACTCTAAATTTAGCTACCAGTGCTTGCAATTCTTCAGCTATAGAAGCTAAGGCTTCTCCTGAATTTGCTATCTCTTCTATAGTTGCAGCTTGTTCTTCCATAGAAGCAGAAGCTTCCTGTGTACCTGCAGCATTTTGCTCTGAAACCGCTGATAGATTTTCAGTAAGAGAAACAATCACATTCTTTTTCTCCATAAGCTCTAATGATGAAGAATTAAGCTTTTCAATTATATCATTTACTGAATCTATGGCATTTGCTATAGATTCAAACTTACCTTCAGTATCTTTTACACTTGAAGTTTGATCCATAATTATATTTTGAACTATATTCATAGTATCTACTGCGCTTTGAGACTTAGACTTAAGTTCATTAATTACTTCCTTAATATCAGATGTAAAATTATTAGATTGCTCTGCTAGCTTTCTGATTTCTTCAGCAACAACTGAGAATCCTCTTCCAGCCTCTCCTGCTCTTGCAGCTTCTATAGCAGCATTTAAAGCAAGTAGATTGGTTTGATCTGCTATGCTTTGAATCATAGTGCTTGCAGTATCAATTTTTTCTGCGCTTTCATTGTTACTCATTATAATTTCATAGACTTCTTTTGAAGATTTTGTACTCTCATTAGTTTTATTAATTAGTACATTTAGTATTTTAAAACCTTCTTCTTTTTCTTTTTCAATTAAATTTGCAGCTTGATTTAATTCTTCTAAATACTTTCCGTCTTGCTCCATAAGACCACCCATAGTATTTACATTTTCAGCTGTATTTTCAGTGTCCTTAGCTTGTGAGCTTGCTCCATTTGCTATTTCTTCTATAGTTCTAGCAACTTCTTCAGATGCTGAAGCCGCTTGCTGTGATGTAGCAGTAAGTTCTTCAGACGATGCTGCAACTTGACTTGATTTGTCCATTACCTGAGATACTATATGCTTCATAGATATCTGCATATCCCCTATAGCCTCTGCTATATCTCCTATTTCATCATTGCTCTTAAGTAGTTTTTCATCTATATCATGACTGAAATCTCCCTCAGCCATATAAGCAACTTGTCCTTTTAAATTTTTGATAAAATTAAGAACTTTAGTTGTAGTTACATATAATACAGTGCCTAAAACTAATATAATCCCAAGACCAATCAATAAAATCATCATTCTATTTTTACTTATTGCGTCTTGAACATCTTGAACTGAATAACCTATATTTACAGCTCCAATTACATGTCCATTTACTTCAACTGGATAAACAACATCGTAAACATCTACTTTCTTAACTTCATAATATATTTCTGAAGAAAATATCTCTCCATTTTTTATAGCACCTATAACGCCTTTATCCTCAGATAAATCTAAACCTATTCTGTCCTTGTTACTATGTGCAATGGCTTTATATTCACTATCTATGTATAGGGAGTAAACTATATTTTCTGCTTCAGCTAAATCTTCTACGGCTTTTTGGTAGCCGAATTTTTCTGTCATGGCATTAATATCATTTGCAAGTAAACCAACTTGAACCATTCCACCATTTGGATTAATTACATATCCATATTTATAATGGTCATCAGTTTCTCTACTTTTTCTTATATTTTCCATAAGCTCATTTTGCTTACCAGAAAGCACAGGATAAGATATGTGATCAGCTCCAAAACTAGAACCCAAGCTGCTTTCTAGGTTTGAAAAAGTAATATTTCCATTTGCATCTGTGTAATTTATTTCATCTACTCCCATATCATTTGCTAATCTTGCTAAATAATCATTGCTTATCTGCCCTTGATTACTGATTACACTATTTCCAACACCTCTAATTATATCTTCTAGTATTCCATTTGCATTATTTAATGATTGCTGGTTATCAGATACTCTTTTTACAAACTGCTCTGATATAAATATCCCGTTCTTTCTCATCTGGTCAAATAAACTTTCTTTTGTGTAATAAGATGATAAAAGTCCAATTATTATAACACCTACAATAATTAAAGCTATAGGCATAATAAGTAGCTTGCTTCTAATACTCCCACGTTTGTTTTTTACAGACTTCGACGGGTCTGTTGAAGTTTTTTTACTTTGTTTTACTTCCATTTAGAAATTCTCCTTCCAATTTAAATAAACTGCTTCATATTAAAATTATATTATGCTCTACTAAAGATGTATATTTAAGTTGTGTCGGGCTTAAGAAAACGTTTAACAAATAATTTTAAAAACTTAGTAATTTATATTTACCTGTTTATTTAAGTAAAATGCACTATAAAATTATATCATTACACTAAATAATTGTATATTATTTTATTTATAAAAACATCTACCACATGTGAATCAAACTGCCTTCCAGCAAAGGTTTGCAACTCTTTTATTGCCTCATCTTTTGTAAATGTTTTCTTGTATGGTCTTTCATGAGTCATAACATCATAGGCTTCTACTACCGAAAATATTCTAGCAATAAAAGGAATTTCTTCTCCTTTAAGTCTCTGAGGATACCCATTTCCATCCCAATGCTCGTGATGAGCCAAGATTCCTTTTCCAACTTGGGAGAACTTGACAGAAGAACTTACTATTTTAAAACCAAGTTCTGGATGTCTTTTTACCCTCTCCCACTCATCGTGTGATAGGGGTCCTTTTTTCAGTAATATTTCCTTATCAATACCTGCTTTTCCTATATCATGTAAATCTGATAACAAACTAAGAGCATGCAAATCTGCTTTATCTAAATCTAACTCTTTACCTAATTTTAGGCATAAATCTTTTAGCCGTTCATAGTGTTCTAGACTTTCATATTCATTTTCAAGTATAGCTTTTTTAAATGACCCTATAACTTTGTCATAAGTATATTCACTTTCATCCATTTTATTTTCATACATTTTCTCTTCTGCACGCTTAAATAACTTATTAAAATGTTCACTTTCATCTTTTTTGGTAGCAGACCCAAGAGCAACAAGTGGTCTAATTGGGTCTTCATCTGAACAAATAGTAGCTTGCTTTATCTTAGCCAAAATATCAAGACTTTGACTTTCGTTAGTTTCTGGCATTAGAATTATCATTTCATCTCCGCCTATCCTACAAGCTATATAATCATCTTTTGTATTATCTTTTATAATTTTTGCCATATTTATAATTAATTTATCTCCAGCTTCATGACCAAATGTGTCATTAGTAATTTTTAGGCAATTTAAATCAGCCACTATAAGAGACAGGGGTAGTTTCAAATTATCAACATTTTGTGTTACTTCTGCAAAATATGCTCTATTATAAAGTCCGGTTAACTCATCGTGATAAGTCTTATAAAGCAATCTATCATTTGAAATTTCTAATGCTTTAGTTTTTTCTCTTACCGCCCTTTTCAAACTAGCATTCCACATTGATATGACTATTATAACAATGCTCAGCCCTAACAGCAAAGCTAAAAGTCCAAACCAGAAATACCTATTTTCAAATAAATTCTTTTTTCTCCAGGGCATCCACTTTTGCTCTATGGACTTTCTTTCTTGCTCACTTATCTGAGCCAGACCCTTATTAAAAATCGTACTTAACATTGGCCAGTCGCTCCTTGTTGCAATAGAAAGACTAGATTCATAAGGAGTCTCAACGTTTACTACTAAATTACTTATATTATCTCTTTCTATAGCAGAAGAAGCAGTCATAATTTCTACAATCATAGCGTCGGCTTCTGCAAAAGCAACCATCCTAATACCTTCACTAGGAGTCTTAACAGTTTTATATTCAAGTTTCGGAAATCTCTCATTCAAAAACTCAGTTATGTCATATCCTTCTACAACTAAAATTTCCATACTTGTATTTGCTAACTTCTCAAAAGTAAGATTCTCAGAAAAATTTTTTCTAGTTATAATAACATTTGGATTCAATATATACGGTACAGTAAAATCCAAGTATTCACTTCTTTCTGGAGTTTTAGTTGCAGCTGTAATTCCAGATATTTCTCTAGACTTAGCCTTTTCCATCAGTTCATCCCAATTGTCAAACTCAACCATATTGATTTTAAAACCCAACTTTTTTTCTAAGAGTTTAAAATAGTCTGCAGATATACCCACATATTTACTATTTTCTAAAAACTCAACTGGAGGATAATCATTAGTATAACCTATCTTTATATCATTTTTATTTTCATTTAACCACTGAACTTCTGCTGCTGTTAAAAATATTTCTTCTTCTGATTTTTGATTAAATTCAAAAGAATAAATAGTTCCAGCTATTCCTATAGTAAAAAGTATTAATAAAACAATAACTTTAACCTTATTAGATTTTAAAATAATTAATCCTCCTTTCAAGTTTATAAATCAATTTTTTCTAAAATTCTTTTATAATATCCAAAAGTGCAATTACAAGCTCTTTATCTAACTGACTTCCTATACTATTTAAAAGTTCTTTCTTTATTTCATCATTTGTAAATACCCTTTCTCTATATACTCTAGCAGAAGATATAGAGTCATAAGTATCTGCAACAGCCAATATTTTTGCTTCTATTCTAATATCCTTATCTTTTAATCCATATGGATATCCTTTTCCATCAATTCTTTCATGATGCTGCAACATAATCTTAGCAGGTTCTTCTAAAAAATCTATCTCCTTAATTATATCAAAACCTATTTCTGGATGTTTTTTTATAATTTCATATTCATTTTCAGTTAATTTAGCTGGCTTATTTAATATCCTATCACTTATACCTATCTTTCCCACATCGTGAAGTATGCAAGCAAATCTCAAGTTACTTTTCTGCTCAGCTGTTAAATTAAGCTTATCAGCAATCTTTAAAGCTATCTCTCCCACTCTATCGCAATGACCTCTAGTATATTCGTCAGATGCTTCAATTGCATTGGCAAGAACTGTAACCGTTTTAATATAATTTTCATCCCTTTGGGTTAGTAGATTTTCTATATCGTCAAGCATTGAGTTGAAGCTCATAGAAAGTACTGAAAATTCATCATTCGAAGTGACAGTACTTCTGACTTTGAAATCTCCATCGCTGACTTTTTCAGTAGTTAAAATAAGTGACCTAAGGGGTTTTAGTAGATTTCTTGATAGGATAAGCGACATCAAAATTCCAATTATTATTGTTAATAAAACTATAGTTAATATCCTGTCACGAATTAAATTAAGCTCTTCATTTAAATTCGTCTGAGTAAGAGCAACTAGCTTCCAATTATTTATACTGATAGGCACATAGGTAGATACATATTGGATTTTATCTAGAGTAAACAGCTCTTGCTCACCGCTTACAGCTTTCTTAGCGTATATGCTTAAATTTTCTGAAGCATTTTCATTAGATGCCAAAACCTCTAATTTTTCATTTAGTAAAAATATATTGGATTGCTTTGAATAGCTAAGGCCTTCAATTATTTCTGTGAATTTTTCAAGCTCAATATCTAATCCAATAACTCCCCTGAGTTCATTATCTTTATACACAGCTTTTGAAACAGTCTGAAGTAGCTTACCAGAATTTCCAGCATCTATATAAGGCTCGGTCCAAAAAATTTCCCCATGCTTATCTACTGTGCCTTTATACCAGTCTCTGCTTCTAGCATCGTAATCAAGAGGCATAGTTTCATCAACAGGCGCAATATATATAGAGCCGTCTTCCTCTAAAGCATAATAGAGCCAAGTTACATTTTTCATCGATTCAGTTAAACCTAGCCACTTTTCATAAATATTTATAAAATCTTCAGGAATACTTCTTACATAGAGCTTATCATCAGTCTTAGTGTAGTTTATTATCTCTTGATTATTCGCCCATATATTAACTATATATTCCATGTCAAATATGAGCTTCTCAAAATAATACTCATTTATATTTTCTAGTTCAGCCTTATTGTTTCTTTTAATAATATCTATTGCGAGTTTTTCTGAATCCATGTAATTTACATAGCCTAGAAACATACCTGATAGTATAACTAGTGACATCATACTGATGATAACTTTCGTCCTTATGCTTCGAACCATATAGTGCTCCTTTTGTGACAAATTTTATAAGAGTAATTATTAAATTAAAATAATTCTTACAATCTTATCTAAATTTTATCACGTTTTAAGATAGAATAAAAAAATAATATATATCAATATAATCTAATTATTAAACCTTATCTTCCAGAGCATAAACAGACCTATGATTTTTTACTTCCATTTAATCTCAATAGATTCAAAACCATAGGATAAAAATAAGTTTCTAATAATAAGCTTGGTATTTTCTTTTGATTTTTCTATAATTCCACTGTCCAGTG